>ENA-ORXT01000933-ORXT01000933.1-marine-metagenome-genome-assembly--contig:-NODE-933-length-42160-cov-100.999287_pt1 | contig 42160 bp, 44 predicted proteins | sample MGYA00237868_ERZ511482 | MGnify/ENA metagenome assembly ERZ511482 | reverse complement strand
GACGGACGGCTGATGACGGGCGTCTGCACGACAACGCCTGAACTCTTGCCCGGCGGTCAGCTGCGCTTGCACGAAGTTTGGCAGTGGACCTGCGGCGATGAGGCCAAGGGCACTTCAGTGTTGGAGGAAATCTAATCGGCGAACAGCTCGCCTCTAAAATGGCCTCCGGCTTTTCATAGCGGCTGTGATCGTTCCGTCATCCAGATAGTCCAACTCTCCGCCAACGGGGACGCCGTGTGCGAGACGAGTAATTTTAACGCCTGTCGGCTCTAGGTGATCCGTGATATAATGCGCGGTCGTTTGCCCGTCGACGGTCGCATTCATGGCGAGAATAACTTCGGCGACATTTCCCTCATCTGCACGGCGGATGAGGCTGGCGATATTTAAGTCTTCCGGTCGCACACCATCCAGCGCTGATAGGGTGCCGCCCAGCACATGATAATATCCACGAAAAGCGCCCGCCCGTTCCATCGCCCAGAGATCAGACACATCCTGCACAACGCAAATGGTCGTTAAATCTCGCGTATTGGACGCGCAAATATGGCAGGGATTTGAAGAGTCGATATTCCCGCAATTTGAACAGGTCGAGATGCGGTCTGCGGCTTCCGCCATAGCATGCGCCAACGGCGTCATGAGCGCGTCAGGTTTTTTCAATAAAGACAACGCCGCCCGCCGCGCGGACCGCGGACCCAGACCGGGCAATTTAGATAAAAGGCCAATCAAGCGGTCAATTTCGGGGCTGACGGAACGGTTCGGCATAAAATGGATATAAGGCGTTTCGGCCGCAAGGCCAGTTAGAAACGCGGTGATTATTCCGGCGCAATCGCCGCCGACTTTGGACCTCGTGGATCCGCTGCACCGGCAATATATCCATCATCATTTCGTCCGACAGAATTCACACGGCCTAAAATAGTTTTGTCGATTTCACCGGAATCTGTCTTTGGAAAAACATGTCCCATATCTTGGAGCAGTCTTACCGTATCCCCGTTAATGGTCGGCTCAATCGTTACAAAATCAGGTAGCCATTGATGATGGATACGGCCGCGATGGGTGGCCTCTGCGAGGTTCATGTCCCACTCCATGACGTTGAGGGCGACTTGCAGAACTGAGGTAATGATAGTCGATCCGCCGGGCGAGCCCGTCGCCAAAACAACTTCGCCATCTTTCATCACTAAAAGCGGAGTCATAGAGGACAGCGGGCGCTTGCGCGGCTCAATTTTATTCGCATCCCCGCCAATAAGGCCATAGCCATTGGGCGCACCGGGCTTGGCCGAAAAGTCATCCATCTCATTATTGAGCAAAAACCCTGCCCCGTCGACGGAATATCCCGACCCATAAGAAAAATTTAGCGTGTAAGTGAGAGACACCGCATTACCTGATTTGTCCATCACCGAAAAATGTGTCGTGTTGACGGGCTCAGGAATAAGTTCCGACCCGGGTAGAATTTCGGCTGAGGTCGACGCCGCCAAAAGATCTATGCTGTCGCGCAGTCGAGTAGCGTAATCCTTATCCGTCAAAGCGCCAACGGGAACATCGACAAAGTCAGGATCGCCCAGATATTTAGAACGATCCGCATAGGCCCGCCGCATGCTTTCAATCAGCTTATGCAAATAGGCGGCGCTATTATGGCCGTCTTGCCGCACATCATAGCCTTCCAGAATATTGAGCATTTGGACGACATGCACCCCGCCGGATGACGGGGGGGACATCGCGGCGATTTCATATCCGCGATATGTTCCGAACACGGGCTTGCGCGTTACAGTTTCATAATTCGCCAAATCTTGGGTCGTGATGAGGCCTTTAGCTTGGCCGGCGCCCATCTGCATTTCATCCGCAATTAATCCGGCCGTTTCTCCGACGTAAAACCCGTCCGCACCCTGCCGCAAAATCAAGCGCAAGGTCTTGGCGAGATCGGGCTGTTTCCAAACCTGTCCCGCTTTCACATCTCCGAAATAGTCGACTGAGCTCGGATCTGCGGCGAAGCGTTTCCCCGCAGATTTAAGAGAGTTTTCCAAAACAGGACTAACAATAAAGCCTTCACTGGCCAGACGAATGGCCGGGCCCATAACCTGGCGACGTGTCATGGTTCCGTAGTTTTCGAGCGCATCCAGCAACCCCATCACCGTCCCGGGAACGCCCGCTGAAGCGCGGCTATATTGCGCGATTTCATTATCAACGTCGCCGGCTGCATTTAGATACATATCTCGGCTGGCCAGTGCGGGGGCCATTTCGCGAAAATCAATCGCAATGGTTTGGTCTTCTTCCGCCAAATACACGAGCATAAACCCGCCGCCGCCGAGGTTTCCCGCCTGTGGATGGGTGACGGCAAGTGCAAATCCGGTCGCCACAGCAGCATCCACGGCATTGCCGCCGCGCGCAAGAATATCTGCCCCGACCTGCGCCGCAATTTTATCTTGGGTGCTGACCATTCCCTTTTTTGAAAGCACGGGATGGTTTATAGTACCGAAGTTCGTGACGGCTTGAGCGCCTGCTGCCGGGGCTGGCTTTTCTTTTGCCCAAACGGGCATAACGGCTAGTCCGTACACAGCGGTCATAAGACAGAAAAATTTCATGATGTAGAGTCGATTGCGCGAGACAGATCGAGCAGGTCTTGAACCGCTTGATCATAATTCTTATTCTTATCCTTAGCCCAGAACTCAAGACCTATGGGGCGAACATATCCGCCTGCTCTGACCTGTTTTATAAGATTGGAATAATTTACATCCCCTCTTTCGGGTTGCCCGCGCGCCGGGGTGTCCGCGTGCCTAACGTAGCAAATTGTGTCAGCATAACGTTTAAGGTTGCCAATCAGCTCCCCCTCATGGCGCTGCATATGAAACAAGTCCCGATTAAGTTTGACAAAAGGTGATCTAATTTCCTGCACGATCTACGCCGCATCCGCACTGCTATAAATAAAATGACGGGGATGTTCGTAAGGATTGAACGGATCGATCGCCGCAAAGACTTTTGCATCTTCAAAAATGAGCGCCACGGAGGCAATATCATCCTGATAGGCTTTTAGGCTATCGGCTTTAGAAACGCCCTCCACATTTCGATGTCCTGTCAGTATGGCGAATGAAAAATTATCGCGGGTAGCTTTATCAGAACGCGGTTTGAAGGAAAGATCAACGTTCCAACTTTCCAGATTTACCGCATTGGCGGATAGTAAGCCCTGTTTCTGATCAGATTTAAACGACTCTATCTCCAACTCCTCCGCACAGGAAGAAAGACCGACCACCGCCGCACCTACTGCGATGGCTTCCCGTCTATTCATCCTAGAACGGCATTTTCATACCGGGCGGGAGCTCTATATCTCCCATCGCGGACTTCATGGTTTCGGCTTGGGCTTGATCTAATTTGACTTTCGCATCTTGGAAGGCCGCCACGATCAAATCTTCGACGACTTCTTTATCTTCGTTTGTCATTAATGACGGGTCAATTTCCAGAGATTTCATATTGCCGCCGCCCATGAGTGTTACGGTAACAAGGCCGCCGCCGGAGCGCCCGATGGCCGTTAAATCCGCGACCAATTCCTGCGCGGATTCCATTTTCTTCTGCATATCTTTAGCCTGTTTCATCAGGCCCATGAGGTCTTTCATTTGCGTGTCCTAATCATCTTTCGGAAAGTCGGAATGAATAACATTTTCTGCGCGATCGCGAATATATAACTCTTTTGCTGATGTCAGCAATGGATGCGAAAAGACAGGGTGCGATCTGTCTTCAGCGTCTTGCGCAGCGGCCGCAGATTTACGTTGATACGAAATTGGCTGCGCGCCTTCGTCATCTGATGGCGAAACAATCCAAAGGTCTCCCGTCATCTCTTGCAAGGCCGAAACGATCTTCCCGATCAAGGTATTTTGGCGCGGATCCGTGATGTTTACGCTAACCGCCCCACGCTTAAAACTCACGAGGCGGACATACCGCTCCAGATCGGATTTCAACTTGATTTGCGACGCAGGCAAAGCCGCGACAAAGTCCTCAAAACTGCCGATATCGACAGCGTGTTTTTCAGGGATAACGGGCTGCGGCGCTTCCAAGGCGGCGGTTGGCGCAGAGGTTTGAGAACTCGACACCGCTTGCGTAGAGACGGCAGCAACTGGTGACGTTCCTCCGCCAGTAACAGGCGACATTATGGGCAATCCCGGCCCGCCATCCTCTTGATCTTTGCGAGCTTGGGTGATGATCGCAGCCGCGAGTTCCGGCGGCGGCATCTGCCCGGCGAGGCTTAATTTCAGTAAAGCCATTTCTGCCGCGGCCAATGGCGCAGGCGCTTGCCGCACATCATTATAGGCCGCGCTAAGAACTTGCCACAGACGGGTCAGTTGCCCGACAGACTGGGTCTCTGATAAATCTCGCAGGCGCGCCGCTTGGTCCGGCGCCATTTCAAATTCGGCCAGATCACCCAGCGTTTTCGCGCGGCTGACTTCGTGGCAAACATCCAACAAATCGCGCATCACCACGGAGGGGTCCGCGCCGTCATCATATTGCGCGCGCATTTCCAAAAGCGCGCCTTTGGTATCGCCGCTTGCCGCCATGGCAAATAAATCCAAAATACGCAGACGGTCTGCGAGGCCTAACATGGTCCGAACTTGTTCACCCGTCACTTCGTCGCCGTCGAGACCCGCTTGCACAATCGCTTGGTCCAGCAAGGATAGGCCATCCCGCACGGAGCCTTCGGCTGCGCGAGAAATCATGGCCAGGCCTTCATCTGAAATCTTCACGCCTTCTTTTTCGCAAATACCGCGCAGATGTTCCGCGAGCACGCCCGCATCTACACGGCGTAAATCGAAACGCTGACAACGGGACAGAACCGTAATCGGAACTTTGCGGATTTCCGTTGTGGCGAAGATAAATTTCGCATGGTCCGGCGGTTCTTCCAGCGTTTTCAGTAGGGCGTTAAACGCGCCTGCCGAGAGCATGTGAACCTCATCGATGATGTAAACTTTATAGCGCGCAGTGGCGGGTGAATATCGCACGCCGTCCAGCAGGTCGCGCATATTCTCTACACCCGTCCGCGACGCAGCATCCATTTCCAGCACATCCATATGGCTACTGGTCATAATCAATTCGCAATGATCGCCGCGTTCCGACAGGTCCACGCTAGGCCCGTCTACGGTTTCGGACTGATAGTTCAGCGCGCGGGCGAGAAGACGTGCCGTTGTGGTCTTCCCGATACCACGAACGCCTGTCAGCATGAAAGCATGGGCCACGCGGTTAGCTTCAAACGCGTTTTTCAGCGTTGTCACCATGGCATCCTGGCCGATCATATCCTCAAAGGTGGAGGGTCGGTATTTCCGGGCCAGAACCTGATAGGATTCCTGCTCGCCAAACATGGAGGACGTTTCACTCATGTCAGGAATATAGGCGCAGCGAGCCAAGATGGAAAGCGCACGCCCGCGACCGTCCACAGCTTAGAGCAATGCTTGATTACGCTTCCAGGCTTGGTATGCCTCAGTCTATGAATGACGAGACATCCAAAAAATCAAAACCCGGCGTCCGAAAAAGGGCAAAAGCAATAAAGCCCTTTCGGTGCAAACATTTGATCGCTGTTCTCGAATGGCCGCACGATATGTTAAATATCGGCACAGTTATCCGCAACGTTAATGCAATGGGAGTCGAGAAAATATATATTGTCGACCCTAAGAAATCCTTGCCCGAGGATTGGCAGGATATGCGGACGCGACGTAAAATTTCGGCAACATCTGTTTCCGCAGTGAAATGGACCTTCGTGAAACGTTTCGACAGCACAGAGGAATGCTTGGATCATCTCCAGAAAAACGGCTTCGTATCAATCGTTACATCGCCACATGTTAAAGGCAAAGAGAGCCTTTACTTGCATGAAGGCGATTATACTCAGTTTCCGAAACTCGCCGTTTGGTTTGGCAATGAGAGCCGTGGAATAAGCCCTGAAGCCGTCAAAGGTTCCGAGTTGTGCGTGGCCATTCCGATGTTCGGTATGATCGAAAGCCTCAATCTGGGCACTAGCTCCGGCATTGTTCTTTATGAAGTGACGAAACAGCGTCGAGCCTATCAAAGCGAGTTTGCAAAGAAAGGACGGAAGCGCAAACGCGCCGTTCCGTTACCCACGGAGTTACCGCTCAAAGATAAATAGTGAAAAAGGCGGCCTGCTTAGCGGGCGTCCGCTATGCAAATTTGGCAAATTGACGCGCGGTGAGACTACGCTAGGTTTTCGTGTGACGGGAGGCTGCAATGGCACATCACAATTATAAATTCCGGCCCGACCCAAAGTGAGAGAACGGATATTTTGTTCCCCCCGCGCCTATTCCTATCCCTAAACATCCCGATGATTGAAGTGTTTTTGAAATATAGATTCACGCCTAGCCATAAGCCGCAACCCGTCGCAGCCTCAACAGAATTTTCCCTGCGGCGTTCTCATCAGCCTTTGGTCCTTGCACCGGCATCGCAATAATTGGGAGTGGCCGGATGCGTTTGATCCCGAACGATTTGTGAGTGAGCGCAAGAGGCGATTGAGAGGTTTCACTTCCTACCCTTCGGCGTGGGTCACCGTATTTACATTGGTCAGCGTTTTGCCTTGCAGGAAGCCGCGATTATGATGGCCGTATTGCTACAGAAAATCCGTTTACATTGGGTAGAAGACGAGGCCCATCCTTGGCCCTTGATGCGGGTTACAACGCGGCCCGAAAAGCCGCTCAATATGCGCGTGGAATGGCGCTGACTCTACTCGGTCGGCTTGGTTTCATCCAGCAGGTTCGTGTCGCCCGCCGCGTCTAATTCAGCCTCAACCTTTTCGTCTATAGATGTATCCGGCGATGTGTCCTCATCAATTTCCGAGGGTTTGCGTTTCGCGGTCTTTTTGGTTTTGCCGCTCGTTTTAAGATCAAGCTGCGTGCCGGACATATTATCAAGTTTCACGCGATAAATTGGCTCCGGGAGAGAAAAGCCCTCCTCTTCCAATGCGTCCTTCACTGACCGGATAGATAGACTTCGGGCCTTGCCAAAACTGGCAGTCGTTTGGTCTACCCACCCATAAAAGTTGATCACGATATTGGAGTCGCCAACTTCTGAAATTGAAGCAGACGGCGCTGGATCATCCAGCACAAAATCACGCGCCTTCATGACATCCAAACCTGTTTTCATTGCAGAAACCGGATCATCCGCGGCATCTACGCCCAATTGGAAGCTAAATCGGCGGTCTGAATTTGTCGTATAGTTCAGAATTATCGCCTTGAAGACGGTAGAATTCGGGATGCGCAGATGGTTGCCATCCAGCGTCATTAAAATAGTCGCGCGGCTTGTTAGGCGCATAACCTTGCCTTCCTTGTCGCCGATGAGGACGTGATCACCGGCTCGAAAGGGTTGGCGCAAGGAGAGCATGATGGAGGCAAGATAGTTTTCCAAAGTATCGCGCACAGCGAAACCCAAGGCGATACCGACGACCCCGGCCCCGCCTAGAATCGTCGCGACCATGGCCTGAGCTCCCAAAAGGTTCAGCGCAATAATCAGCCCGCCAATAATAAATATAACTCGCACGGTTTGCGACAAAAGCTCACCCAAAAACGGATTCGTCGCGATCTTATTCCAAAGCGTTTTGCGTCTGGACACAAAGCCGCCGAGCCACCACATTATAAGAAACACGAGGAGCGCAGCCGCAATCATGGGCAGAGCCTTTGTAATTTGCCGAGCATCTTTTTCCAGACCGCCCAATGTATCTCCGATATTATTTTCACTCACTAAAGCTCGGTCCATTTGATCTTGGACATAAACGATACCGTCGCGGTTTTTCGCAATCTCAACCGCCTTGGCCGCGAGGTTTGCATTTGGAATGTCGCCCGACAGGGTCGCGACGCCATTCTCAACAGTTACGGCGACTTTGGCCATATCTGTTGTGCTGGCATAGATTGCTGAAAGTCCGGCTTGCGCCTCAACGTCAGCATCTTGTGCAAAAACAGGGGATGCGAAAAATAACGCCAAAAAAATGATAAAAACGCGCATGTGAACTCTCTCTAGCGAATGCTTAGGAGATACTGTCTGTTATTGCAGAGGTTCCAACGCAAGATAATTTAAGGGAAAATCGGCATAGCGCTCGAAATAAAGTGGAAGACCGGATCCTGACCCAATAAAAACTCGTTACGGCTGCTGCGTTCCCGCCCTGACCGGGTTGGCGAGGATAATGTCCAGGCCGACCTTCCGAGGCGCGATGTAGTCTGCCGCAGCCCTTTGCACAAGAGATGCACTCATAAAAAATCGGGAGGCTTATCGTATCAATGCACACAGGCCCTTCAAAATTACGATTTGATTTCATCCGCCACAAGCACCATGTCGGGCGGCATGACCAATATTACTGCTGACTCCCCAATTCCATTTTCTGGAGACGTACTGGATTACGACGAAAACGAGCGTGACCCGGAACATTTGCAAGCCTTGTTAGGCAAGACATCATCGCGGGCTATTTTGATTTTCAAAGGCCGCGTTGGGATTGGGGACGGGGGAAGGCCCCATCGTGTTCACCCGTCTGATTTGATTGGACATGATTTGATTGCGCCCGGGCCTATCTATTTGGGAAAGGAAGGCGATAGGCCGATTTTTGCCTTTAGCGTTGCCAAGCCCGAAGAATTTATGCCGGAAGAAAATTTCGTGTCCTTGCGCGGTATTGGCGGAAATCTGTCGTCAACCGATTTGGCGCTGGCGGGCCGCGCGAAATCGCTCTTCGCCTGGCATCACTTGGAAAAGCATTGTGTATCCTGCGGCGCGCAGACGGTTTCGTGGGACGGAGGCGTCAAACAAAAATGCACGGGATGCGGGGCGGAGAGCTTTCCGCGCGTCAGTCCGGTCGCTATTATGTTGGTGACGGATGGAGATAAGGTTCTATTGGGCCGCGGCCCGGGATGGCCTGACGGATTTATGTCAGCCTTGGCCGGCTTCATCTCGCCTGGTGAAAGTATCGAAGGTGCCGCCCAACGCGAAGTTATGGAAGAGGCCGGGATCAAAACGAAGAACCCGAGATATGTTTTCTCTCAACCTTGGCCATTTCCGGCACAGTTGATGATGGGCCTCATCTTGGAAGCCGTCACAACGGATATCACAATTGATCCAAAAGAACTCGAAGACGCGAAGTGGTTCACCCGGGATGAGGTTTTGGCCGTTTTCGAAAAACGCGGAGAGGCTTTCCTTTGCCCGCCGCGCCAAACGATTGCACATCAACTGCTGCGGCATTGGTTAGCTGAAACAGCTTAGTCCACTTTGAGAACGGGCCACCGTTTATCAGCCTCTTTTATAAATTTTGCGCGTTTCTTCTGCCAGCGTCGTTCAATGCGGGCATTATAATTGAAAAATAGACGTCCGTCTTCGACATGCCAATGATCCGGATTGCCGGGAGCCAACTTGCCTTTGGCAGTGGCCCAAGCGCAATAGCCGCCATATTGCGGCGCAAATAAATCCGGATTTGTCAAAAACAAATCCTTATTCGCTTGGCTGAAAAAGAACCAATCCGCCCCCTCATACCGGGTCGAGAACTCAACCTTCCCCTGCTGGGGTTTGCCTGAGAAGAAAGTGACAACGTCATAGCCTTCGGCGGCAACATTATCGCGCCAATTCGTGTAGACCGCATCAGCAGCCGCGAAAGCCGGTAGCGGCGACAGCAGTAGCCCCGCCCCCAAAACAGCCGTAAAAAATCGTTTCATCATAAGCTATATATAGGAAGCCTAGGCCCCCCGCACAATTCACGCCTTTGGGAGACGGATTTTATCCATTGGATAGGTCCCAAGATGGGTGATATTTTCAGAGAAAAAGGCCAGTTCTTCCAGCGCATTTTTCATTTCCGGGCTATCGATATGGCCCTCCACATCAGCGTAAAACTGCGCAGCAGTAAAGGACCCGCCGACCATGTAGCTCTCCAATTTGGTCAGGTTCAATCCGTTGGACGCAAAACCGCCAAGGGCCTTATAAAGCGCCGACGGCACAGACCGGACTTTGAAAACAAAAGAGCTGACGCTCGGAACGTCGATTTTCGGCCAGGCTGGGGCGGTCGCCAGAACAATGAACCGTGTCGTATTGTGGGCAGCGTCTTCAATATTATTGGCAAGAATATCCAGCCCATAGGTCTCAGCGGACAGGCGCGAGGCTACGGCTGCAACGGATTTATCTCCCGCCGCCGCGACTTTGCGGGCCGCGCCCGCCGTGTCGACATCCGCAATCGCGTCGATGCCATGCTCGGACAGAAAGTTTCGAACCTGACCCAGCGCCATATGATGGGACCGTGCGCTCTGAATATCCGAAAGCTTCGTGCCTTTGACGGCCAAAAGCTGATGGTGAACAGGTAGATAGCGCTCTCCAATAATATGCAGTCCGCCATCGGGCAGCAGATGATATATATCCGATACGCGGCCTGCGACTGTATTCTCAACTGGAATCATCGCGCAATGCGCCTCGCCAGAGCGGACCTGGGCGAAGGCTTTGGCGAAACTGGGGCAGGCCAATGGCTCATGACCCGGGTAAAATTGCGAACACGCCAAGTGGGAATAAGCCCCCGGTTCACCCTGATAGACGATTTTTTGCGTCATTTTTACTGCCTCGTCTGACTCAATACGATTATGCGTTATTAAGCCGTGTATAAACCCAACGCGACGGTTCGCCGCAAGGTGTTTTCTATTTGCATTTACGGCACATATTTATATGACATGGCCCAAATGGCTCACCCTTGTATATTGGTGCGGCCGAGCAAGATTTAGGCAGGAATTCGTCATGGACGATTTAGGTTTCAACAAAATCGCAGGCGCAGTGCTTGCTGTCGGCTTGGGCTTTATGGTGCTAATGAAATTACCCGGCGTGGTCATGGGCGATGAGGGGGAAGAAATTGCCTATAAAGTTGGTTCGATTGAGACTGGCGGCGGCGATGTAGTAGAAATCGAACTCCCCTTCCCGCAAGCTGATTGGGTTGCCGCAATGGATGAATCCAAAGGCGCCAAAGTTTTCAAAAAATGTAAATCCTGCCACAATGTAGATCCGGGCGGTCCGAACGGTACGGGTCCGGGTCTTTATGGCGTTGTTGGAAATGATATCGCCTCGCATGATGGCTTTAATTACTCTGCTGCGTTAAATGATCTTTCCGGTGAATGGACATATGAGGCTTTGGACAAATATCTGACAAAGCCGAGCGCCTACGCCCCTGGCACTAAAATGATCTTCGTTGGTCTCAGAAAAGCTGAAGATCGCGCCGCTGTCATTCAATATCTACGTTTGGCCGATCCTGAGCCTTCGCCACTGCCCGTTGCTAAATCGGCCGTGCCAGAAGGCGAAGACGCTGTGCCTGAAGGCGAAGACGGCGTGCCTGAAGACGAAGACATCGTTGAAGCGCCAGTCGTCGAAAATGAAATTGTGATTGAAGAACCTGCGCCGGACCCAACGGAATAGGTTGGACGCCTATCACAGCGTTCAGCCCGCTAATGGCGGGCTTGTATTTGGGATATTTATAGTCGCTTGGTCGTGCGAACGAGGCCAATCCGGGCAACTGCCTGCTCCACAGTTTCCATCGCAACGCACATATCATGCGCATTCGCGTGTAAGAGCTTATCGCCGTCTACGACGATACCCACATGGCCCGGCCAAAACAGCAAATCGCCTGTGGTTCTATCGGCGAAACTGACGGGCTCCCCCAGTTGTAATTCTTGCTGATCCGTATCGCGCGGCGCGTCCTTACCCGTTGCGGCTAAGGCGCTCTGCACAAGCCCTGAACAATCGACCCCAATCTGCCCTGTTCCGCCCCAGATATAGGGCAAACTGAGCATATCCGTCGCAAAATCTATAAATGAGCGACTGGGCGGCGATTTCAGATCGCGTACATGTCGCGGGTGAATAAATCCGCCTTGTGGCAGTTTCAAAAACCCATCTTCCATTATCCCGCTCACGGCTGAATTGCGGGGAAGACCGCCCAAAACTGGTGACTTTATATCCGCAGACTTAAACAGCGCGGCCGCAACCGCCGTGACGACATACATCGGTTTAAGTGTGTCAACAGAGAGAACAGAAGACGGTAAAAAACCAATATAATCAACTCGTTCCGTGCCGGGCACAATTGAATACAACGCCCCGCGTGACACACCTTTATGCGAGTGAATTACGTCAAATCTTTGTCCGAAAAGGGCTTGCGTGCCCATGCCTGTTTCTGTTCTCAGATTTGCACTATAGGCCACGACATGATGGGTTTGCGTTTTCGTGCCGCCTGGCAAATGCGTCCGGCTATCCGTCTTCATCAGCCGCTTAGTGGCGTTCAGCTTGTATCGTATCTGCAAATTCAGACAGGAAATGAATTCCGGCTGATGTCCGAGCCAGAACGACAGAACGTTTGTCACGATGATCCGGTTTTCGTTCAATATAGCCCAGCTTACACAGGCTATCCGTCGCACGGCTGATAGCCGCTTTCGTCACATCCAAATGTTTGGCCAAAGAGCGGACGGTATGAAGGCCATCTTCCAGATAAATACTCATCAGCATGGCCAATTGACGGGCGGAGAGATCAGGTGAGTCCGAACGGACAGTGGCTAATGTCACGCGGTGCCAGAAGGCAAGGCTGTCCTTACGAGAAATTCGTTCAGATTGAATTTTCCGAACAATGGGGTGGACCGTTTCAGACGGTTCTGTCTCAGAAAGGCGGGTTTCAGAAACCAAACGCGGCGCGAAAGCAGTTTTTGTAGCAGACATTGATGCGGCGCTCCGTGGTGATTGTTAACATAAATAAAATTTACGAATCAGGGAATCGCACAGTGTGGATTCGCGGGTCAAGTGACACTCCTTGCAGATTTCCGGTCAATAGGCACAAGTGATTCAAATCCAACGGAATTTTAGGCGAAAAATTTTAATAGTTTTCGACTATAAAACGCACCATGAGTCTTCTGACCTCCAATAGCCCCGCGCCCGAGGGGACTAAACAGGCCGACGCGCCCTTGCCTCTTCACGGTTTGGCCGCGCTGCGAACCCTTCTCGTGCTCATTATCGGGCTGGGATATGCTTCGACCATGGGTATTGGCGGAGACCAGCCGGAATGGGGCCGTCTCTGGGGCTATGATCCGTCCCGACTAGGCGTGCAGATGCTTTTTATTCTCTCCGGCTTTCTCGCAGCTCGCTCTATGGCGCGTGGCCGGACAATCAGGCAGTTCTTTGGATCACGCTTTCGAAGTGTTTGGCCTGCCCTGATTGCCGCCACTCTTATTAGCGCTTTCCTCGTATATCCGCTCATGTGCGAGCCTGTAGCACCCGTCCACATGTCATTCGGCGATCTGGCTATTTATACGTTCAAAACCATATTCTTGATTGATCCCGGCATGCGCATGCCGGGCCTTATGGAAGATTCCAAATATATGTGCCTCTTGCAGGGCGCGATTTGGACATTGCAATGGGGCTTGATTCTGCACATCGGATTTTTGTTTGGCTGGTTTACGCGGTTGCTGAGATATCGCAGGCTTTCCCTTTTATTTTCTATCCTGGCGACGGGGCTATATGTCTTGGTCATGGACACGGGTGTTGTCGATCCTGAGTTCGCCAAACAAGTGGATCCAATCGTGCCGGGATTACGTCTTGGCTATGCCTATTTGATCGGTGTGTCGCTTTTTCAATGGCAAGGTAGGTTGAAGCTGAACCTTCAACGTATTCTAGTCGGAATCGGAATTGCCACAGGCATCACTTGGGGGTTTTTTCTTACCATGCCTTGGACCTCAGCAATAGAAATAATGAGTTTGTCTGTTTGGGTGACGCTTTGTGTAGGTTTCCTTTACACGGCACCGCTCGCGCTAAGAAATTGGCCACGCCTGGCACCCATGCTTTATGTCAGTATTTGGCCCGCAGCGCAGATAGTTGTGGCTATCATACCAAATATTTCTCAATTTGACTTAATACGGGTCTCATTCAGTTTAGCCGTTTTTGGCGCAGGTATGATCTATATTCTACTCAGTGAAACGCGCATTCAACCCGCCCGATTTTAGCCACGCGTAAGCGGCGCGAACGCCGTACATATCGCCGCCTTTGGGGTGTGCCGGGCGCGCAGTCGGGTTCCAGCCATAGGTATCGAAATGCATCCAAGGTGTATTTTTTACAAAACGCTCCAAAAACAATCCGGCCGTGACAGAGCCCGCAAAGCCGCCGCCGGAATTTTTTAACGACGCTATCGGGGAGCTAAGCATCGAGTTATAGGGCTGCCAAAGCGGTAAGTTCCAAACCGGATCCAGCTGCGCTATGCCGTGTCTTGAGACGGCCTCAATGGGTGCAGGGCGGTTACAGAACATAGGCGGCAAATGCGGCCCCAAAGCGACACGGGCCGCGCCTGTCAGGGTCGCAAAATCAATCATAAACACCGGGTCATCTTCGGTCGCTTTTGTAAGCGCATCGCCAAGCACAAGCCGCCCTTCCGCGTCAGTATTATCAATCTCGACGGTCAGGCCGATACGGGACTGCAAAATATCGCCCGGGCGATAAGCGTTGGATGAGACGGCATTTTCCGCAATCGCCAAGAGGCAGTGCAGACGGATCGGCAGATTATTGGCCATAATCATATGTGATAGCGCCAAAGCATGCGCGGCCCCGCCCATATCTTTTTTCATTATGCGCGCGCCTGAGGCAGACTTCATGTTCACCCCGCCCGTATCAAAGGTGATACCCTTACCAATAATAGCCAAACGCGGATGAGAGGGGTCGCCCCACTCAATCTCGACCAAGCGCGGGGCTTCATGCGCGGCGCGGCCGACGGCATGGATCATGGGGTAATTCTGTTCCAGTAAGTCTTCACCGACAACCGCTGACACGTCTGCACCGAATTGCTTTGCCAAATCCCGCCCGGCCTTTTCTAAAGCAGCAGGTCCCATATCGCTTGCAGGCGTATTAATAAGATCCCGGCAGAGCGTAGTTGCGGCAACACTGGAGATAATTTCCGCCTCAGTTGCCTCATCATCCAACACCAAAACCGGTGGGTCGGACTTTTCGGAGAGATATCGGTCAAACCGATAGGCCCCCATGCCCCATCCAATAGCGGCCAAACGCGCATCCACCTTTGGCGGCAAATGCCCGAACTGATAATATCCGGCGGGCGAAACCGCGCTCAAACCACCGAGCCGCATTTCGGCGATTGTCTGGTCATCACCCAGTCCGAGCAGAACGCGCTTCACCCGGCCGTCCGCTTCGGGTAATCTTAGGCGTTGCCCCCCCTCACCCTGAAAACTGCGTTCGTCCGCAAAGACGCGCTGAGCTTCGGTCAAAGACTGCGCATGCCGTGCCCATGTCTCCGGTGTCAAGACATCGACGATAACAGGAACAACCTCGCTTGGGAGGTCCTGACGACGGATAAAGGGCTGGAGGGCGGTATTAGACATGGATGTTCCTGCAAAAATTTAGGCTTCAACACTGAATCCCTAAGGGTTTGTAAACGCGGCGTTAACCCTCTTCGTTCAGATTTGTTAACGAAATCCGCAAACGGCAAAAATCTTGCCGTTCCTGCGGGCGCATCTGTTGAAAGGCCGCCCGGACCATGACTCATCGCCCTACCCTACTGGCTGCTCTATTTGTGAGCACTGCCTTACTGGCCACAGGGTGCATCGGCGCGCCGCCGATGAACGCACAGGAAACCCAAATTCAGACCGATCTGGCGGTTGATAAATATATGCCGGCCACGCGCCAAATGCGGGATGCGATTGAGACGCAAGAGTTATTCGCACAGGCCGCATTCTGGTCGAATGAATACAACCTCAACCCGGCTGATCTCGAATCCGCGCTTAAATTATCCTCTGCCGTCCGCAGGCTTGGCAATCCGGGGCGCGCTGTTGAGATTACGCAAACGACGCGTGCGCTTTATCCGCGTGACCCTTACTTGATGGCAGAATTCGCCGCGGCCTTGATCGCGAGCGAGCGGTCCACGGACGCCATCCCCATTTTGAACGAGGGCCTATCAACGACGCCTAGCTATGGCCGTCTGTGGTCCCTCAAAGGCGCCGCGCTTGATCAACAAGAACGCTACGCTGAAGCCCGTCAACATTATGACCGCGCCCTGCGCATTACGCCGAATGACCCCAATGTGATGGCGAATATCGGTCTCAGCCACGCGCTTTCCGGGGACCCGGCAACAGCCGAGAGCTGGCTCCGCCGCGCCGTGGCCATGCCGAATGCATCTGACGGCGTGAGGCAAAATCTGATTCTCGTCCTACAACTGCAAGGTAAGATGGAGGAGGCGCAAAAAATGTCCGGATCATCACGGCCACAAACGAGCGTCTCGCAAGTTCGGCCTGCCTATAACCCCGCTTCGGCGCAACAACCAAGACAGCAATATTCCGCGGCCGCGCAACCACAGCAACAATACGCAAAGCAGCAAGCGCCGCAGGCTAGGATGTATACGGGGCCGGCTGAAGGGCAGAGGTTCTCAAGTGCTTCAGAAGCAGCCCGCGCAATGGCTGCCCGACAGTCAGGACAGCCCGCCGCTGCGCCCCAAGCGCAAACGACTTATACGCAGCAGCCACAACAAGCTGCGCCCCAACCGGCACCACAAGGTTACTATCCAGCCTTGGCAGGCAGACCTGCACCGCCTCAGCCCGAGCGCCGCGAGCCAAATCGCCGCCGGCGGTAATTCGAAACACACATTAGATGCCGATTTATGAAAAAAGCCGCCTCATTTTTAAGGCGGCTTTTTTGTAATTATAATTTAGCTTTGAGGTTGGAAACCAACGTCTAAAACGCTTGACTCATCCGCAAGGCCGCTGGCGTCAGGATGACGATGAACAGGACCGGTAGGAAGAACAGAATCATTGGAACTGTCAACTTCGCCGGCAAAGACGCGGCTTTCTTCTCGGCTTGCATGACCCGCATTTGGCGGTTTTCATTCGCCATGGTTCGCAGTGTGTCGCCAAGCGGCGTACCATAGCGTTCGGCTTGAACGAGCGCCGTGGCAACGGCGCGGATACCCGGGTGATTATTTCGGCGAGCCAAGTTTTCATAGGCCATTCTGCGAGATGTTAGATAAGACAGCTCAGCTGTTGTCAAAGAAAACTCTTCCGCGAGTTCAACTGAGGAGTCTCCCATTTCTTCGGCTACGCGCCCAAAGGCAAGCTCAACAGACATACCTGATTCGACACATATTAAGAGCAGATCGAGTGCATCGGGAAAGGCCGGCAAGATGGAGGCCAAGCGCTTATTAGCGACATTCCGGACATAAAGCGCTGGAAGGTAGTAGCCGAGGACTAAAAGCGCAACTGTTCCTGCAACGCGCTGCGTAAAGTCCCAGCCAGGCAAGTTTATAATTACAAGCATCATCAGTCCAACCAGCCCTAAACCAACCGGGAGCACTAAGCGCGCCATGTAAAAAATATAAACAGGTTTTTGCCCGCGGAGACCGGCTTGGGCCATTTTATCTTTTAGATCTGAGGCTTCGAGAAGTCTCTCAAGGCTAAATCTATCAACCAGGTTTTTCGCAACACCCTTACCGTCTGCACGCAGACGGGCGTCGTTCTGAAGATTATTCAAACGCGTCTTACGCATATTGTCACGGGCCGCGGCCACGGATTCTAAGCGTTTTTTCTTTTTATCGCCTTCCAACATGGGAATGACAACAATCCAAAAAGAAGCAACGAAGAGGATCGCGATTAATATAGATCCTGCACTTCGGAATAGGGCTGCGGATTCTGGACTCATATCGGTATCTCTTGCCTCCCTAGAATTTGAAGTTAATCATTTTGCGCATCATGAGCGTACCCATGACCATCATACCGGCGCCAATCATCATGTTTCTTTGGCCTGTCGACGTCTTATAGAGATCATCCATATATTCAGGGCTGGCAATCGTCACCAGGATCATCACGATTATGGGCAGAGATCCAATAATAATGGATGAGACCTTGGCTTCCGCGGAAAGCGCCTTAATTTTTTCGCGTAAGATTTTTCGCCCGCGTAGAACACTTGAGAGGTTGGCCAAGGCTTCACCAAGATTACCGCCTGTTGTTTTTTGAATATTCAAAACTGTCGCGAAGAAATTAACTTCGGAAATTGGCATCCGCTCGTATAATTGTTCCAAACAGACCTCAATTGGAATGCCGAGGCTTTCACCTTCAACGACACGCCGAAATTCCGTTCCCAGCGGGGCCGGGCTTTCATGAGCGATAATTTTCAAACAATCGCCAAGCGGCAAACCGGTCCTCACGCCTCGAACAATAATGTCCATGGCATCGGCAAAATGAGACGTGAATTTTTTCTGACGTCTTGCAATCGCGCCATTCAGAATAAACCGGGGTAGTCCAAAGCCCATGACAAAGGCAAGCGCGGCACATGCGAGTGGCGGCAGTCCTAGAACAAAAGGCAAGGCCCCAAAAGTAACGGCAAGAATGATCGAGATGACCATGAAGGTCTGGGGTTTCATCGACCAATCGGCTTGCATGATGCGAGATTCGATCGTCTTCGCTTTTTTCTTTTTCGACTTTTGGCGCTCTTCAATTTTTCCAAGCGATTCTTCGATCTGTTTACGGCGGTTCCCGGTATCTTCGACTTTTAGCCGCTCCTTGATACTGGAACCCATGGTTTTCTTACCGGCAAGCTGACGCACGCGTTTGGATTCACTGGAGGTTTTGTCCCCCATCAATAACAAACCCGTGCAAATGATCAGGCCAAATGCACAGATTCCAAGAAGAGTTTGCTGTTCCACTTAAGACCCTGCAGCATCCAGCGCTTCGGCCAGGTCTTTCTCAAGGTTAAAGTATCGGGCACGATCCCAGAAAGCCGGGCGGGCAATACCTGTCGACTTATGTTCACCAATGATATTGCCGTCCGCATCTTCGCCGTCCATTTCATAGACAATTAGATCTTGGGTAACGATGACGTCGCCTTCCATCCCGATGACTTCGGTAATCTTTGTAATCCGGCGTGAGCCGTCGCGAAGACGCGCCGCTTGCACAATAACGTCGACAGAGCCAACGATCATTTCGCGAATAGTTTTGGCCGGGAGTGAGAAACCGCCCATCGTAATCATAGATTCGAGACGAGACAGGGCTTCACGTGGTGAGTTAGCATGGAGCGTGCCCATTGAACCATCATGACCCGTGTTCATGGCTTGGAGCAAATCAAAAGCTTCCGGGCCACGCACCTCACCCACGATGATCCGTTCAGGACGCATCCGCAGACAGTTTTTGACCAAATCGGCCATGGTGATTTTACCCTTACCTTCGAGGTTTGGCGGGCGTGTTTCCAGACGCACGACATGCGGCTGTTGCAACTGTAATTCGGCCGCATCTTCGCAGGTAATAATCCGCTCATCCGGATGGATGAACCCGGTTAAAGCATTGAGCAGAGTCGTTTTACCGGAACCGGTACCGCCGGAGATGACGATATTACATTGACAGGCGCCGATAATCTGCAACACTTTCGCGCCGGCTGGAGAGATCGAGTTAAAGTTGACAAGATCTGCAAGGCGCAACTTGTCCTTCTTAAATTTACGAATGGTGAGCGCAGGACCGTCAATAGAGAGCGGCGGCGCAATCACGTTTACACGAGAGCCGTCCAAGAGACGCGCATCACAAATCGGCGAGGCTTCATCGACGCGGCGGCCAACTTGGCTCACGATCCGCTGACAAATGTTCATCAGTTGTGTGTTGTCCCGGAAACGGATATTCGTTTTAATCATCTTACCGTTGGCTTCGATGAACACATGTTTCGCGCCATTGACCATGATATCGGCAATGTCGTCACGCGCCAGAAGCGGCTCAAGCGGACCGTAGCCTAAGATATCATCACAGATTTCCGTAATAAGCTGGGTTTGCTCATTAACCGAAAGCCGAACATTGCGGATGGCAATGATTTCGTCGACAATTGTGCGAATTTCTTCTCGCGCTTTTTCAGCATTCATGCCTGCAAGAGCGGATACATCGATCGTTTCAAACAGGGCGTTGAAAATCGTCGCCTTGGTTTCGTAATATTCCTCGGAGGGCTCATCACTTCTGCGAGCCGGTGCAGATGTGTTCTGCGAAGGCGCTTCGCGGGAAGGTTTCTCTTCCTCATTCTTTGGCGCAGCCGGAGCCACTTGCGGTTTGACCGCCGTAGATTCTGCGCGTTTACCGAACATCTAGCCCTTGTCCTTCTTCAGGAAGGATAACATTGACTTATTTCCGCCCTTGGACTTGTCAGCTTTACCGCCGCCGACAGACAATAAGCCCTTTTTCGTCGGCGCAACATCTGCTTTGATCCGTGCATCAAATGAACCGGTCCGCAGACGTCTGGCCAAAAACTCTAACCCTTGAACGGTTGATGCAGCAGATTTGACATCCGATAGCATTTTGCCTTCATTGGTTGCTTCGAAATGGCTATCAGGGTCCCAGCCGATTACGACATGCGGGTCTTGCCCGACCATGGCGCCAAAATCTTTGACGGTAATCTCAGTTTTCGGAGACATGCCCACACAGTTTAGGATCAGAATAGGCTCCGGATCATTCGGACGTTGCGTCTTCAGAAAATCAATCAGGTTTTTAGCATTTCGCATCCCAGCCAAATCTGGAGTCGCTGTTACGACAACATCATCAACCGATGTCAGGACATTTGTGGTCCAGTCTGTCCAATAATGCGGCATATCCAAAATGGAGAGCGGCGAAATTCCGCGCACGGCGTTGACCACAGCTTCGTAGCTGGCGGAGTCCATAACGGGTTTCGTATTCAATGAGCCGGAGGTTGGCAGGATTGAGAGCTTCTGCGTGTGGCGGATCATAATCCGGTCCAACAATGTTTCGTCCAAACGATCAGGCTCGCCCAGCGCTTCTTCCAGTCCGGACATGTTATCGTATGAGAAATCCAGACCGGTTGTGCCCCAGCTGGCATCTAAATCGACAAGCGCGGTTTCTTGCCCCAAAGACTCAGCCAAAACCCAAGCTGTATTATGGGCGAGAGCGGAGGATCCGACGCCGCCTTTGGCGCCAAAGAACGCCGCGACACGGCCAATAAATGGCTGCTCAGGATCGGAATAGAGTTCACCCAATGCGCGAATGACGTGGAGCGGGTGCAAAGGCGGCACCAAATAATCAGATACGCCTTTGTCCATGAGCTGCCGATAGAGACGAATATCATTCGCCGCGCCTATCATGACAACCTTCGTGCCTTCATCACAAACGCTGGCGAGCTGCTCAAGCTGGTTGAACAATTCTTCACCGCGCATCCCACTCTCAATGATAATGAGCGAGGGCGTGTTCTCTTTGTGGTAAAATTCAATCGCTGCCGGAAGACCGCCCATGTAAATTTTCACATTGGTACGCTTCATACGCCAATCGCGGGTTGTCTCATTGATACAATGCGCAGTTTCTTGACGATCACAAAAGGCTTGTACGGAAATCGATGGAAGTGGCTTTTCTCCCTCATCGCGGCTGTCTTCCTGTAACGGTGCATAGCGTTGACCCATAGCCTGAGCCGGATGGTTTCCGGGAGCCGGCATACCCGGTTGCGGGATGCCGGGTTGCTGAGGATAGCCGGGTTGCGGCATTTGTGGGTGCGGTATCTGGACCGTAGGCTGCGGGGCGGCCTGCGGATGACCACCGTGCGGCATGGGCTGCGGAACAGCCTGAGGCCTATATTGCCCGCCTTGCTGTGGTGCCATTCCGGGTTGAGCTTGGCCAGGTTGAACCGGGTGCGGCATTGGCGCGATCGGCATAGGAACGGGGCGCGGTTGCATTGGCGCGTGCCCTTGTGGAGCCGCGGGATTTGGGTGAGGCTGCGTCATATTTGTCATAGCGTCGTCTTTGGTTCAGGTCTGTTTCGCATCAGGGTCTACTCACTCGCCCCAACCCGTTGGTCCGGATTGACTTGAGCCGCTGTGGGATCGCCCTGAATATATTTATCGTAAATTACTTGTCGCCGCTGTGCATTCGGCTGACCCGCAGCATAAGGCTCTAGCAATTGTCGCGGATCTGATACCATAGCGGCGAGGTTCGCCGATTGAAAACATCCGAAACCGCCATGTGGCTGATTAGAGTACGTATTCACTAAATTCCCAAGCTCACGGCAATCTTGCGGGATAGCCCGGAGCGTTCGGTAGGACACGATAACCGGCGCGGGTGCCCCGGGTTTTGATGAATATTGGCCGGTTTGCACCGCACCGGGATTCATACCGCTTTGTGCCATTAACCCGCGTATGACAGATTCAGCTTGCTTTGTTCCGAGGCCGGACATCGCACTGGCCGGACGGTTAATATAAAGCGCACCATCACCGGAGCGGGCATAGCCGTCAAGGAATTGGGCAACCGCCAACTTATCGCGGGCTGAAAGCTCCATCCCATTTGGACGGGTATAGAGTTCTAATCGTTCAATCGACTCTGCCACATTGATAGAATTGCGCATAGCCGTTGGCGCAAAGGTTTGCGACGGAGTCGCACACCCCGAAAGAGCAAAACCAACAGTGATAACACAGGCTGCGAGAATAGAATTTTTCATTGTCTTTCGCCCTTCGCTCAATCGACCACATGTCCAAACGGTCCGGACAGGGAACTCGCTTGGATTTTCGGTTGACCATTTTCCGCATAAACTTTGTTAAGACGCCCCATCAGCAAGCTCTCAACATCATTTGCGGCTTGAAATCCGTCTCCGGGCGTTTGCAATTTATCCGGATGTGTCGAGTCGACCAGATATGGCGTGACCATGATGACGACTTCGGTTTGCGTTGTTTGGTTATCGCGACCACGGAACAATGCGCCAAGACCGGGAATATCCTTCACCCCGGGCGTACCGTCGACAGTTGATCGCGTCTCTTCTCGGATCAAACCGGCAATGACGAGGCTTCCGCCGGCTGGCATTTCGACGACTGTATTGGCCCGGCGAACCCGAATACCCAAGACGCTTTCGCCGTTGTCGGACACGAAAGCATTTTCAGTCGTGGGCTCTGAAACTTCCGTACTAATAGATAAAGAAATCAAACCTTCAGACAAAACAGTAGGCGTAAAGCCGAGCGATACGCCGAATGGTTTATACTCAAATGACCGGACGAGGTTGCCTTGATTATCCCGCGTCGCGCCTGTGAAGATAGGAATTTCGCCTCCCGCTAAGAAATTCGCCGTTTCACCGGAGATCGCTGTCAAGGTTGGTTCCGCAAGTGTGCGCACTAGACCAACGGTCTCTAGCGCGCTAATCGCGCCGCTGAGCGTCGTCAGTTCGCCGCCGCTAGAATTATTATATGTTCCGGATCCGGTAAATCCGCCTGTCAGAGCAGGGCCGACGCGATTGAGCAAATTGACGGTGCTGCCGCCAAGATCACCAATGGCGCTGAGATCTACGCCCATTTGCTTGGTAACGGAGCGCTGCATCTCAACAATGCGAACCTTCAACATAACTTGGTCTTTGCCTTCAATGGCTAAAAGATTGACAATTTCGCCGTCAGAGCCGCCCGCGCCCAGCCACATGCGAGCCAATTTTTCCACGGTGTCAGCAGCAGCCGCATTGGGCACAGCGCCGGTTAAAAGTATATTAGAATTAAAGACTTGGACCTCAACATTGCTATTAGGTGCATTCTTAGCAATTAAGCTTTCCAGACCGCCAATATCACGCTCCACACGAATATCGACGTTCAGCAATTCACGGCCATCATGGCTATAAAAATAGACGTTGGTTTGTCCCGCATTCTTACCGATTAGCATAGTCCGGCGCGACGTATGTACGACCGCTTCGACCACTTCCGGATTTGATACGATAACGTCCATCGCGTTTTCAGGTAATTCAATGACTGTCGACTTGGAGAATGGCAGAACAATCGAGCGATTATTCATCCCGCCACCGGGATGTTGAATCGTAACGTGTGACGCCGTATTTTGAATGTCTGAATAAGACCGAGTTCCGGCCTCTACGGGCGCGAAAAGGAACCCGAGTGAACCCAGCACCGCAATAGTTGCGGTTGTGGTTTTACGGAATTGGCGAGATGTGAGTGGTGTCATGTCTGATCTGCCCTAATTTCTTTGCTGCAAGGCAACCGGTGTTGGCTCACCATTTCTGTAAATTGTGAGCGTGCTCGGTGCGGGGTCGGCTTTGTCGCGCGCAACAACGGCAGAACTGCGCCCTTTATAGCCCGATCCTGAAGCGCCGCGGAGCGTCAGATAAAGATCACCATAACCTTCGGCCTCTTGCAGGAGTTCAGCATCGGATTGGGATAATTCGAATGTCGCAGTTGAACCGGGGATCGCAGCCCCGGACTCGGCGCCGGTTGTGAATGTTTGGTCAATCGCAAGAACTTTGACGTTCTCAAACAGGGTTTCTGCCGTATAAAAACTGGTGCGTTCAGGTGTCCTGTTACGATCTGTCATGGACGTATCACGCGGGATAGGCAAATTTTCCCGAATAATCACGTCAACGCGGTCACCCGGCTGGATGAAACCGCCTGCGGCTGTATCGACGCTAATCCGCGTCGTAACGGCGCGCATACCCGGTTTAATCATAGCTGCCATGACACCACTCTCTCCGGCCATGATGACTTTCGAGCGTGTAACGGTCTCACCTTGTGTCATTGACTGACGTGCGATCGAATCTACAAATTCGGCTTTTGCATCGGGCTGATCGTTCAAGTTAATCAGGTTTGCTGTCAAAGCTTCCGCCGGCCACTTAATACTGGTCAGCATGTCGTCTCTGATACGCTGGCCTGCTGAGACATCAGCCTCGAGCGCCAAAACGGGTATATATTCGACTTCTTTTACGACGACCGCAGGAGCAACCGCCTGTGCAGCGGGTGCCGGAGCGGGCGTGCCGAGATTTTGCATAGCGTAGAAAACGCCTGCTCCCATCAACACCATCACGCCAACAATGATTAACTTTCTCTTTTCCATATCCCCTCGCCACATTGGCTGCCGCTCGGGACATTAAAATCACGAGCAAACAAAGCATGGTTAATGGATAGACACCGAGGGGTTTGGAAAGAGTTAACGCGCCGGCTCAAATTTGCCGCCAATACAGTAATTCTGAGTTTTTTGGTTTTCTACGCTCAAAATCTGTCTCTAAAACAGCCTTAAATTGTCGAGAATGGAGTATTTGTGTTCCTGAAACGCGTCAAATGTGCGTGACGAGGGGCTTTGGGGCCCATTTACACGCCGAGAGCAGCCCTAAACATCTGACTTTGCGGCAAGGTCGCGATTGCACCGGCGGCAAGCGCTAGGCCATAGGGGATTTTTGTCTCATCGCGGAACATTGTGTGGGCCCACTGGCTGGTTATCACACGAACCGGAATAAACTTGCGGCCCATCATGATAAATAGGGTCAAAACTCCGCCAAACAAAGCCGTGTAAACCATATAAGTAAATGCGTCCGGCCAGGTGAACCAGAAGGCTGTTGCGGCAAGGAGTTTTGAATCGCCGCCGCCCATCCATCCAAAAGCAAACATCGCAAAACCGGCGGCAAATAAGACCAATCCCACGCTTAAATGCTCAAGAAAAACTGGCACACCGGCCCAAGTTAATGGGACCATGACAAAATAGGCCGCAAGCACGATCAGCGGAATACGATTCGGAATCTTCATGGCGTTCGCGTCATTTAACGCGGCCATTAGTTGCGGTGTCGCAAATACGAAAAAAAGAAGTGCTGGTAGTAGCATTTTAGCGGTCCATATTGTTTTTAGGACCATACGAGAAGAGACTTAATATCAAGTTTATTCAGACTGTCAGATTATGCAGACTATGAATCAAAGGCGTCTGCAATCTCCCCATCCACGCCGCCAAACAAATCATTTATGGATGTGCCCATTGCGGCGGCACCCACAATAATTCCCACAGCAATAAGGGCTGCGATCAAACCATACTCGATAGCGGTCGCCGCAGTTTCTTCTTCAAGGAATCGCGCAAAGAGTGTCTTCTTCGTCATTCTCAGTGCCTGCCTAGGTTTCAATTTAGTATGAAATAATCATGACGGACAGACTCTGTCAGTTCAGATCATCGCATTCAAATTTGATGTGGCCACCCGAAACCGGGTGACCACAAATTAGTTTTTAGGTCAAAAACCTAGTTGGACGATTCGTCCATTTTGTCGCCGATTTCAGTGAACTTAGTGTTCACTTTTTCGCCAACAGCCTGTGCTCCAACGATCATGCCGACCGCGATAAGAGCGGCGATAAGACCGTACTCGATAGCAGTTGCACCAGATTCGTCTTCAATAAAGCGTGTAAAAAGATTTTGCATAACATTACTCCCACGTATGCGTTAGTTTACTCAGAGAGGATAACCCTCGTTCAGGGACATCCCTGATGAAACTAGGTATAGGCGACAGGGATTACTTTGCGGTTGAGAGACACGGTAAACTAAGGGTAAAAATTAAATCCGAAATTATCCGTCTAAACTTATCTAAAAGCTGCTGCGGGCGCATATATCGTCAAATTGGGGTTTATACTCTATATATGTGATTATCGTTTAAAGCCATTATATGGGCAAAAACGTAAACCCTTCATAAACCACATTGTCCTAAGCCTAAGATCAAATTATCCCTCGCGGAGCCTGTGACAATGCGTTTTTTAAAATCTTTGCCCCTTTATATTGGTCTTGGAATGATGGCTATCGGGACATCTGCCCCTGCCCAAGCCGGCAATACGCAGAGCTATACCGTTGAACTTAACAAGACTGAGATTGTGCGCCTTCCTGGCGCCGCGGCTTCTATTGTCATCGGTAATCCGAAAATTGCGGATGTTACTGTGCAGTCCAGTGATCTTATCTTCGTCGTTGGACGCGGATATGGTGAAACAAACCTGATAATTTTGGATGCACAGGGCAATACGATGATGAATGCCGACTTGCAGGTCGTGAATACTCTCCCTCGAAACGGCGTTAGATTATATAATGGTAAAGCCCGCGAGACATATTCTTGTATTCCGTTCTGCGGTCCCTCCCCTGTTTTGGGTGATCAAGGCGACTATATTTCTGATAACACCTCGGCGGAAAATAATCTGACGTCTTTCCCCGCTTTTAGCGCAAGTACCTCGGCTCCGAGACAAGAGCAGCGTGCAGCCGGCGGGGCACCCTCAAACATGAACGATCCCATGAGAAGCCAGCAAAATCGTGCCCCGAATTAGATATCGGACTATAGGAATTAACGCTTTATTTACCTGAATTATTGGACCTTTGTTAACGTCCATTCACTAGTCTGAATCTCAAACTGTCTACAAGTCCGTTCAACCCAGTTTTGGGTGTGCGGCGGACAGGTTTTGAGACGGAGTGGGAATAGTGATGTTTTTTTCAGACCATATTATGCAGCGAGCTGAGCGGGCCGCTTTGCGATTAACCAAGCGCTTTCGAAAAGAGGAAGACGGTGCCACCGCGGTGGAATTTGCCTTTGTTGCTCTGCCATTTTTTGCGCTTCTTTTTGGTATTATGGAGTTGGCCATCGTCTTCTTCGTCAACTCCGCCTTGGTTCACGCCACGTCAGAAGCCGGACGCCTGATTCGCGTTGGGAATTTCCAAGCCTGCGGGGGAGCTGATGAGTTCAAAGCGCTTGTCTGCGAAAATATGAATGGTATGGGAAATTGTTGGAAAAACGTTCGAATTGATGTGGTCGAAGGCGAAAGTTTTAAAACGATTGCCTTACCGGATATCCCGCCTGTCCAACCTAGAGATGATACACAATCCGGGGAAGACGCTATTCCGCAAACAGCGAACGGGGTCTATAATGCAAATGCGGCAGGTGACACGATGGTTGTGCGTTCCGTCCTACATTACCGCTTGGTTCTCCCCCCGCTGCTGACACGTTTAGATAGTCCAACCGGATCCGGCGCCCGTACAATGGTCGCCACAACGGCATTCCGTAACGAGCCGTTCCCGGCTGACGGAACATGTAATTCCAAAACAAGTGATAAAATCAAAGCAGGTACACCGTCATGAAACTGCAACCGATCAAATCAACTTTAAAATCTTCCGTTCAACGCGCAGGCCGCAGCCTGTCGCCCCGTCGCTTATCCCGGCGTTACCGCAAAGATGAAAGCGGCATAGCGGCCATTGAATTCGCGATTATTGCACCAATCATGATCGGTATGTATTTTGGCTTAGCAGAAATTGCGTCTGCCATCAGCGTCGACCGTAGGGTTTCCCACGGCACAAACGTTGCGGGTGACCTGGCCACGCAGCAGCCCGAATTAAAAGATGCCGATATTGAAGAAGTATTATCGGCCGCCTTGCGCGTCATGGGAGTTCGAGACGGCGGACAGGTATCTATCGATATGGAGAGCTTTATTCTGCCCGCAGAAGGTGAAGACCCGGAATCTCGGGGCCGCATTAGCTTAAACAGCGGTGTAGGAAATTTCACGGCCTTTGATGCGTCTAACCTTGATTCAAAATTACTGAACTCCAAATCCGGCGTTGTTGTTACCCGTGTGCGTTACAAATACACACCTCTGCAACTTCGTTTTTTCGACTCGACTATTACTCTGGAGGAGACATTCCTTCTAAAACCTCGCCGGTCTGACGCCGTCATCTTTCAAGACGGCAACGGGAGTACCGTCAATTGTACAGCGTCAACTTATTCAAACGTGAGCTGCTCAGCTTCATAAACCTAAGTGACTCGACATACTATTAGGCTTCGTCTGCGAGATACCGATCCCTCAGGCTGTTCATTTCTGCGTCGCTCAGGCCGATGGTCTGCGTGACATAGCCTTCCACACCGCCAGAGCTGTCCATCATGCCGTCCAACGCTGCATCTAAGAATTCCGGCGTGACACCAAACATCGGCCAAATGGCTTCCGCATCAATCTGTCTGCCATAACGCTTGGTAAACATCGCCGCGGCCGGCTCAATAATCTTATCAATATCGACGGCGTCCAGCGTCATCATGTAATCTGCTAAGATGTCCTCACGGGAGACACCGAGCGCCGCCTGAATAAGCGCGCAGAGCGTGCCGGTCCGGTCTTTTCCGGCTGCACAATGCACGAGCACACCCGCCGCCTCATCAGTCTCAGAATTGGCCATAAAGCGCAGCGTGTCGGCGAATATGTTTTGAAACCCCGGATCATGCGGCCGCGCTGTATAAGACCTCATCATATATCCATGCGCGTCTTCGGCTGAATATAATTTATGTTCTAGGAAAGCTTCATGCGGCGCAACTTTCGCGGACTGTGTGTCAGCGGCATCCGGATATTCATGCAAATGAGGCGTCGGCTTAGGAAAGCGCGAGGGCTGTTTCGCGCGCTCCGGCGCATAGCGTAGATCCACGATAAGGTCGATTCCCAGTCCGCCAATGGCTTCAAGGTCTGTTTCATTGAGAGCTGATAAATGTGCAGAACGAAACAGGCGTCCTGCCTTCACTTCGCGGCCGTTCAGTCCTGCATATCCGCCGAAGTCACGAAAATTATAGATACTTTGAAAATCGTAATTTCGGGTTTCAAACGGAAGAAGGGACATGACTTTTTCTTTACGCGCTGTGAGTTCGGACGGCTTTACAACATGCATAGTGTTCAGACCATGACAAAGACCTGCCGCAGCGAGATCTTACATGTCTGAACACAGCTTGGGTCGAGACGCCAAACACGATTACGCCAGACTCAGTTATGAATACGCTTACTCTGCAGCCTCAACTGATGAGGCTTTGCGGAAATCTGCGAACTTGTCCCAGACCCCTTCTTCGCCGTGCCAAGAGCCGACGGTTGCGCCTTTGGCATATTCCGTCGCACGCGCCTCAAAGAAGTTTGCGTGCTCCACGCCATTGGTGATTTCCGTCAGCCATGGCAGCGGATGCTCTTCAATGCCGTAAACCTTGGGTAGACCCAATTGTCCCAACCGCCAATCCGCGATGTAGCGTATATATTGTTTGATATCCTCGGATGTCATCCCTTCGACCGGGCCCATTTCAAACGCCAAATCGATGAACTTATCTTCCAGCTTCACAACTGTTTGACAGCAATCAATGATGTCGTCAGCAACATCTTTCGTCAGCGCGCCTGTCTCAGCGGCAAATGTATGGAACAGCTTGATCATGCCTTCGCAATGCAAGCTCTCGTCACGGATGGACCATGTCACGATCTGGCCCATGCCCTTCATCTTATTCAGGCGCGGGAAATTCATCAACATGGCGAAAGACGCGAAGAGCTGGAGACCTTCGGTGAAGCCGCCAAAGACGGCCATGGATGTCAGGATATCTTTTTCCGTCTCGACGCCGAATTTACCGAGATAATCATGCTTGGCTGACATTTCCTCATATTCCATAAAGGCTGAAAACTCGCTGTCAGGCATTCCAATAGTTTCCAGCAATAGCGCGTAAGCCGCGATGTGAATGGTTTCCATATTGGAGAAAGAGGCCAGCATCATACGCACCTCCACCGGCTTAAACAGCGGCATATAGTTTTCCATATAGTTCGCCCCAACTTCGACATCGGATTGCGTGAAGAAACGGAAGATTTGGGTCAGCAGGTTTTTCTCAACGTCAGTCAGATTGATAGACCAGTCTTTCAGGTCCTCGCCCAAAGGCACCTCTTCAGGCATCCAATGGACTTGCTGTTGCTTCTGCCAAAAATCATAGGCCCACGGATAGCGGAACGGCTTGTAAGACGTCGACGGCAGCAACAGACCTGATTTCGACTTTTCAAAATTACCCATTTTACCCATGATATGCTCCCGTGATTCGCTTTCGCGTAGCGGCACAAAACCGCTCTAAATTTCTTACAAAACCTTGAAAAAGGCTAATTTTCACGTTTGAACCGCAGCCCAAAACGCGACATATGCCGCTTTCCCCGTATTTATCCACTATATCTTGTGTAGGCTGCTGTCCAAGGAAAGATTACGTCTGAGATGCAGTATTGCACAATCGCAGTATAAAATTAAATTATTTGATGAGGGGTGATCTCAAATGCTATAGGTCAAGCCTCATGGACAATATCAAGACTACCACATTGTTCAATAAATACCCTGAACATCACTGTTACGAGTTGGCGCTTCTGCTCGGTGCTCCCTACGTTACAACCGGAATACGACTATGTCAGACAATAATAATAATACGGCATCACATCAGTTATCTAAAGATTCGTCTCACCCAGAGCCGCTTTACTCAGAATTGAGCCCGGCTCGGTTTTTGGAGATTGTGAACGTTATAAATAACGCCACAACGCTTGAAAGCTTGTTCAGCTCGACCCTCGAGATCATGCCTGTAGAGATGGCGAGCTACCATCATTTCCCGTCCGTCGGCGCGCTTGATCACAAAACACTTGGCAAATTCCATGGTTATAACCTTACCAAAGGTATTACAGATTTTTATAAAACCTATGACATGCAAAAACCCGATCCTGTCATTGTATCAATATTTGGGACAGGTGGGTTTGTTTGGTGGTCAGATGTATTAGGTGAAGCGAGTGCGCTCGAACCAGAGCAAATTTCGGTTGCCAAAAACACATTGCAAAGCATTGAAGATGCATTGTGCATCCCTCTGTTCGGGCCGAAGAACAGGCGCGGATATATGTTCTTGAGCGGCGGTAAACTGAAAAAAGAACATGGGGAATTTTTAGCCTATCAAATACAGGCTTTAGCGCAGATATTCCACTCCCGCTTCTGTTTGATGATTCATAAAATTCAAAGGCAGATCAATTTAACAAAGCGAGAAGCCCAGGTTTTAGAGCTTCTTACTTACGGGAAAACCAATCAAGATATTGCCGACACCTTAGACATATCCGTAAGCACTGTCTCAGGACATTTGAAAGCCATCTTTATCAAATTGGACGTTTCCGACCGCGTTAGTGCATCCATGCGCGCGCAATCCATGAAAGCTGTTTTTTAAGGCTAACCCTCACCTCTCCTTTATTCAGAACCCTTATGCGAAATCGCCGCTATGCGCCTGCGCTGCGCCGCTCTATAAGCCGCACATGTTCAAACGCCTGATGACATTTTTCCGCCTCTTGCGGACTGGGTGGGTCTTAATCCGTCATGACGCGCTGGTGCCGACAGAATATGCGTCAATGGTGCCGTGGCCCGTGCGGTTCATCGGCGCGATCAGCCGCATCTTCTCCATTGGCAACCGAAAAGGCAATGCGGGCGAGCGGTTCGCGCGGGCGCTGCAAGACCTCGGCCCCGCCTATATTAAATTCGGACAAATCCTCGCGACGCGCGGGGATATGTTTGACGCAGAATTTGCGCGGGGCCTATCTGTCCTAAAAGATAAAGTCCCGCCCTTCCCGATGGACAAAGCGGAAGCCATGATCGCGTTAGAGTGGGGCGAGCCGTGGTCCAAACATCTGGCGTCTCTCTCCGAGCCCGTTGCTGCGGCTTCTGTAGCGCAAGTCCATAAGGGCGTTCTGCATACGGGCGAGATCGTTGCTGTGAAAGTCCTGCGTCCCAACATCGTGACGCGCATGACGAATGACATGAACACCATCTCCCTCGTCGCGGACCTCGCGCATGGCGCTGTGCCGAGCCTGCGCCGTTTGCGTCCCAAAGATTTCGTCACGGAAGCTCGCCGCGCCGTCATGCTGGAGCTGGACCTACGCCTTGAGGCCGCCGCGCAGAGCGAGCTGGCGGAAGTCGCCGAAGAGACAGGCCTGTTCCGCGTGCCGGATTTGCATTGGGATTTGGTCGGGAAAGATATTCTCGTCAGTGAATGGATTGACGGAACCGCCTTGTCATCGGACACAATTTTGGACCTGCCGGAGACAAAGAAAAATGAGCTGGCGACCAAGGTCATTCAATCCTTCCTCGCCTCGACATTTGAATATGGCGTGTTTCACGCGGATATGCATGAAGGCAATTTGATCCTCGATGCGGATGGGCAATTAGTCCTGCTCGATTTCGGAATTTTGGGCCGTCTCGGCGAAGAAGAAATCCGCTTTGAGATTGATACGCTTTACGGTTTCCTCCAGCGGGATTACTATAAAATCGCGCAAGTCCATTTCGATATTGGATATGTTCCGCCCAACCATAGCGTCGAAGAATTTGCCAGCGCTCTGCGCGCCGTGGGTGAGCCGATTTTTGGCAAACGCGCCGAAGATGTGTCTATGGCCAAAGTGCTGATGCAGTTGCTCGAGATTACGGAAATCTTCGACATGGAGTTACAGCCGCAGCTTATACTGCTGCAGAAAACCATGATGCAGGCCGAAGGCGTGGCGCGCCGTTTGAACCCGGAATTTGATATGTGGGAAGCCTCCCGCCCCGTGGTCGAAAAGGCCGTGCGCCGCGAAGTTGGACCCGAGCGTTATTTAAATGATTTCTTAGACGGGCTCGGCCGCACACGCCGCACGCTTTCCATCTTGCCGGAAGCCACAGACAACATCGCGAAACTCGCTCAAGCCTGGGCCGACGGCGAAGTGGATCTCTCTCCAAACCGCGCGGTCGTCAAGGCCACAAGAAAAAGAGACGCCCTCCGCCCGATCGCCTATGCAGGCATAGGGGCAGCGATAGCGCTAGGGGCGAGCTGGGCCGCTGCGCAGTTGTGAGTGATACGTCTCAAAGTTATGACGATTACTCACCTTTAGAGATCCAAATAGATGTTGTATTTGAAGCCAAATGCGATTGTTGTAATGCAGAATTTTCGGATATTTCTCACGACTACGACATTGGTTTTCTCGAATGGGTGAAACGCGAAGCAAATTCTGCAAGAGATCAAGGCTGGACGGAAACTAAAACAGAAGTATTTTGTCCATACTGCGACTTGAGTGATTTTCAGGCCAAAATTAGGCGCAAAAAAGCAAATGATGCGAGATTGGCAAACGCAGCAGTTCTCGCCGCAACACGTCAAACATGGACCCAAAAGCTAGGACAGTTTTTCCGAAAAACTTTGAATTGATTTCGCGCAACGCCCTGCCGCAACCAATAGGTCCCTACCCCGCAGCAATATAATCCCGCATCATCGCCGCTTCGCTTTCGGCGATGGCGATTTTGCGTTTGACGACATCCCCGATTGAGATCACGCCTTTGATTTCGTCCCCGTCTAAAACCGGAACATGACGGATTTTGGAATTCGTCATCACCGCCATCACATCATCCAAACTCGCTCCCGATGTCACAGTGAACACTTTTTCGGTCATGGACTTTGTGACGAGCTCATCACGAAAGCCGGTTTCTTGCATGAGGGAGCGGCGGACAATATCGCGCTCTGACAAGATGCCTGCGAGTTTACCCGCACTGTCGGTGACGAGAACCGCCCCGATATTTTTCTCATTGAGTAAGGCAATGGCCTCGCGAAGTTTTGCCGTGTTTTGCACCGAATAAATGTCGTTGCCTTTGTCGGCCAACATGATTTTTACGCTCATAAATCTCTCCCGGAGCTAATCTTATCACAAAGTGACTGCGCTGTCCAAGACCGGCCTAAAAATCCCCGCTTAAAAGTTTCCCGGGGCACACTGCAAACACACCACCCCATTGGCCCGCCACATATCCACGACTTGCTGTCTGTCATCCACGGCAAAGGCGATGTCTCTGCCCTCACTGCGGAGCTGCTCCAGGATTTCGCCTTTGATTATATTATCCGCGCGATTGTCTTTTAGGGGCCGCATCAAAACGCGGTTAAACGCGATCTCGTTCCACGTCAGCCACGTCTCGGTGACTTTGCGGAAACGCTCATTCCGTCCTGTCACGATTAGCAGATCATAGACACCGCTGGCCCAGAGGGTTTTATATAAATCGACAATCGGGCCATTGGGCGTGTCCTCCCCCATCGCCGCATTAAACCGCGCCCAATCGGGACGATTCCCATCCAGATAGCCTCGGCGGTGCTCAATGTCGGCCAATGTGCCGTCAATATCGAAAATTACGGTTTGCATAAGCGGATCATGCCATAACCAAAAGGCAAAGCACAGACCGCCTTTACCCTTTGCACTCGCCGCCGCCCGCACCTAAACTCCCGCCCTATGACGAAAAGAGTTCTTCTCATAATTGGCGGCGGGATTGCCGCTTATAAATCGCTTCTCCTTATTCGCGAGCTCGCAAAGCGCGGAATTGAGACACAGGTGATTTTGACCAAAGGTGGGTCTGAATTTGTAACGCCGCTCTCGGCAGGCGCACTCTCCGGCAAGACCGTTTTCACCGACCTTTGGGATATGACGCCAACGATAAAGGGCGAGGCGGAGATGGGCCATATCGAGCTCTCCCGCTCTGCCGATATGATTATTGTCGCCCCCGCCACCGCGAACCTGATGAGCCGCGCGGCACATGGCGTGGCGGATGATCTCGCGACGACCACTTTGCTGGCGACTGATAAACGTGTGCTCTACGCCCCCGCCATGAATGTGCGCATGTGGGACGCCGCCGCGACGCAGCGCAATGTCAGAACCCTAAGCGAAGACGGCGCACTATTTATCGGGCCGGATGCGGGCGAAATGGCCTGCGGTGAATTTGGCGAAGGCCGTATGGCAGAACCCGACGCGATAGCAGACGCCGTGCAAGGCGCATTGCTAGGCGATATGACGCTGGACGGGTTGCGAGGCGAGAAACCGCTCAAGGGCCGCAAAGCGGTTGTGACGGCGGGACCGACGCGCGAAGCGATTGATCCCGTTCGCTATCTCTCCAATCATTCTTCCGGCTTGCAAGGTTACGCCATCGCGCAGGCTTTGGCAGACCAAGGCGCGCAAGTTACGCTCGTTTCGGGGCCGACTGCCCTGCCCGCGCCGCATGGCGTCACCCGCGTCGATGTCGAAAGCGCGCAGGATATGTTAGCGGCCGTAGAGGCAGCCTTGCCGTCAGATATTTTTGTCTCCGTCGCCGCTGTCGCAGATTGGCGTCCCGCGACCCGGCACAATAAAAAAGCGCCCAAGCCTAAAACCGGCATTCCCCCGCTGGCGATGGTCGAGAACCCGGATATTCTAGCGAGCGTCTGTAAATCGAAAGCGCGTCCCAAACTCTGCATTGGTTTTGCGGCGCAGACCCATGATGTGGTGAAATTGGCCCGTGCCAAACGCGCACGAAAAGGGTGCGATTGGATTGTCGCGAATGATGTATCGGGCGACGTAATGGGCGGACAACATAATGCCGTGACAGTGGTGACAGAAGACGGGGACGAGAGCTGGACCCGCGCGGATAAACGCAGCATCGCCCGCCGCCTCGCGAGTAAGATAGGACAGGAGTTTTCATGAAACATCTTAGCAGATTATTTGGCGTAGCATTCGCCCTGACCGCTTTAACCCAAACCGCACTGGCGGCGGATATGTCCAACTGCGAAGTCGCGGTCACAAAGGTCGTAAAAGCTGAGGATGGATCGGGCGAGATGCACATTAATTCCTTTCGTCCTGCGCAGGGTTTTATCGAGTCGGTTCAAGATGAGAGCCCCGAACATCTCACGCAAATTGACGGTCATAAAATAGATGTCCTGTTCTGCACGCGAAATGACGTTATCCCGGCTGGCTCGGACTACCCGTTTCTAGCCACAGGAATTCCGCTTAGCCTGTCCCAAGACTTTCTCGAAACCGAGACGGACAGCCTGACCGTTAAGTGGATAGAGGGCCGGTTTAAATATGCCTATAGAGGCCACCCGCTGTCTGGCGACGCGCTGGTGACATTGAAAGCCCGGCTTGCTGAATTTTCCGAGCGAGGCCTGAACGCTTCGGCGCTTGATGCAGCAGAGGCAGAACGTGAAGACGAAGCTGAAGTTGAGGCTAACGTCATGGCCGAGCTTGAAACTGACCTCACGGACGAGCTTGAAACTAACCTCGCGGTCGAGTCGTCGGAGGCGCAAGAAACTGACGTTGAACCGCAGGACATACTCATCCTCGACTTGGATAAAAGTGACCCAACAGAGGCAATCAACACAAACGCAGCAAGCGCGGTGGATAGCCTCGCGTTGGATGAAATCAAAGCGACAGAAGCCGACGTTATCAAGACAGACGAAACGCGCGCGACCGAAGCCACGAAATTAAATATTCAGACGAAAATTGAGACTGAAGAATGAAACTGACTGTCAAAATTAAACCGCTTGCCCATTTCCGGGATTTGCCCTTGCCACAGTTCGAGACCGCTCTAGCGGCCGGCGCTGACTTACGCGCCGCGCTGGATGAGGATATGACGCTGGCCCCGGGCGGGAGAGCCTTGGTTCCCACGGGTTTTGCGATGGCGCTGCCCGCCGGATATGAAGCGCAAATTCGTCCGCGATCGGGCCTCGCCTATAAGCACGGGATTACCTGTCTAAACACGCCCGGCACGATTGACGCGGATTACCGGGGTGAAGTGAAAGTCCTGCTGATCAATCACGGCGACACGCCTTTCGCCATCACGCGCGGTGAACGGATTGCGCAAATGGTCATCGCCCCCATCACCCAACCTGATTTCGTCAGCGTGGAAAGCCTGGACGACACTGTGCGCGGCGAAGGCGGATTTGGCAGCACAGGAACCGCGTAAGTGAAATCTCTCTCCGGATTTTGGGCGGGGCTCTATAAATATTCTGAGCCGAACTGGCCTGAGGTCAAATTTGATTGCGAACTTCTCCAGACCGGGCCGAGCATCACGGGCCACATCACCGAGGTCGATAGCTTTCGCCCGTCCGGACAATTTATGATGGAATCCGTCATTGAAGGGCAAATCCACAAACGCGATCTCAGCTTCACTAAAACCTACGTCACAAAGTCGGACCATTATAACCAACTCGTCGAATATGTGGGCAAAGTCAGTATCTCAGGCAATCGCATCTCGGGCCGCTGGCACATCGGGCAAATGAGCGGCCAATTTACGCTCACCCGCGATAAGGTTTCGTCCACCCGCGCAAAAACCCGCGTAGTCGCAAATGATTCCATCTTCACGCCGAAATTTTGAGTTGAGCGGCGAATAGGATGGGTGCACGTTGTGAGATAGATGCGTCCCGCCATCGCTTTGACGCTCGCCATGGTCTAACCCGCGAGCGCTCAAAACACGCCCGTAGAACACCATGGCCAGCTCTCTGGAAGATAAAGCGGGATGTCATCCCTGATTGGGGCAGCGTGACCTGTTCGGGCGACGGCAAATTTGACAAAAAATCGACGCGCGAATGGACGCTCTTCGCCTAAAAACAATCTCAACCATCTGAATTGGTCCTTCAGTGATAAGGATGAGAGTGCCTCTATGTTCCGCTGGGCCGCATTCTCGGACGGGGACTGGACGGCGAAAGGCCTCACACCGTCGGGAAGTCTAGTGCGCGGTATCATCCGCAATTGCTGGCCGTGTAAATTTAACGCTGGTCAACGCTGAAAACGGTGCTAACAGATTTTACGATGACGGCGCGAAACCCGATACCCGACACCCGTTTGCTCGACGCTTTGTCAGAGCCCTGCGCGCTCTATGATACATCGCTTCATTATGCCTATGTCAACCCGGCCTATGCCGAAATGGTCCAGCGCGATCCGTCTGAGCTAATAGGGACATATTTATTCGACGCCTTCCCTGAAACGCCGGAGCGTATGCAAATTGTCCAAGCCGCCATGGACATCTGTTTGTCGGGCAAAACCTCCGCGATGGATAATCTGTCTTACGAAATCCCATTGGAAGACGGCACCATTGCCCAGAAGGTTTGGCGCATTTGCCAAGACCCCGTCCGCAATGCTGCGGGTGACGTCACCCATATTCTTCAACGTGCGTCCGATATCACCGAGCAAGTCGCGAAATCCCGTCAGAACGCCGCCATTGCGCGCGAGGTCAATCACCGTGCCAAAAACACGATGGCCGTCGTCACTGCGATTGCGCGCATCACCTCTCGCAATGCCGTTGATTATGAGAGCTTCCTCTCCAGCTTCACGGGCCGCATTGACGCGATGCGCCGCACGCATGACCGACTGAATGACGACGCTTGGCGCGGCCTGACGATAACAGAAACCTTCGAGACAGAGATTGAGCAATTTGCGGCAGATACAGGTGCGGATTACAGCCTGGCAGGGCCAACGGTTTCGCTATCCGTCAGCGGCACGAAAGACCTTGCCCTCGTCATTCATGAGCTGCTGACCAATGCCGTGAAATATGGCTGTTTCAAAACCGCAGGCGGGAAGCTCACCGTATCTTGGAAACCGATTGAGGACGGCGTTGAAATTATCTGGCTTGAACGCTGCACACATAAGGTGGCTGCGGGCGAAACGCAGGGTTTTGGCTCTCGCCTGTTTCGCATGCTGCCCCATGTCGCCGTCACCCAGACCTATGCGGCCACCGGCGTCCATACGACTATCAATCTGACGGGCGATATCGCTTTTGCTTAAGAGGGAGTTTGAACGCCTTTTGCTATACCCTACACAGACCTCATAATCATTGACGGAGACTCACATGCCAGCCCACCCGCGCGGAAAAATATACGACTCAATTTTAGACACTATGGGCGGCACACCGCTCGTGCGCTTCCCGCGCATCACAGAAGGTGTCCCGGCGGACCTCTGCTTTAAACTCGAATTTTTCAACCCCATTGCCTCTGTCAAAGACCGCATCGGCATTGCCATGTTGGAAGCGATGGAAAAATCCGGCACGCTCAAGCCCGGCGGCGTCATCGTCGAGCCGACCTCGGGCAATACGGGCATTGGCGTCGCCTTCGCGGCGGCAGCCAAGGGCTACAAGGCGATTCTCGTCATGCCGGAGCAGATGTCGATTGAGCGCCGCAAGATGATGCGCCAACTCGGCGCAGAGCTTGTCTTAACCGAAGCTGCGGGCGGCATCCCGCTCGCCATGGAAGTCGCAGCAGATATTGTTGCCAAAACACCGGGAGCCGTCATGCCCGGTCAGTTCGACAATCCCGCCAATCCGCAAATTCACTTTGACACGACGGGTCCCGAAATTTGGGCAGATTGCGACGGCCGAGTTGACGCCTTCATCGCAGGTGTCGGCACGGGCGGCACGCTCTCCGGCGCGGGGAGATTTCTGAAAGAGAAAAACCCGGATTGCCAAATCATCGCAGTCGAACCCATCGGCAGCCCGATGATTTCCGAAGGCACAAAAGGTCCGCATAAAATCCAAGGTATCGGCGCGGGCTTCATTCCAGATAATCTCGACACCGACCTCATCGACGGCGTTATCACCATCGACAATGACACTGCCTTCGGAACCGCCAAACACGTCGCCGCAGAAGACGGCGTGCCGGTTGGGATATCTTCAGGCGCAGCCGTTGCGGCAGCCCTCCTCGTCGGCGCAAGGCCCGACATGCACAGAAAACGGATTGTGACAATAATCCCGAGCTTCGCAGAGCGGTATCTCAGCACGCCATTATTTGATCAGGACTACGTGCCGGAAGTGCGGGGGAAAAGCGTGACCGCGCCATAAGGGTGTTCTCTGATAGTGCGAGCGAGTCCAGGAGAGCGCGCGGCCGATCTTTTTATCTTTACAAACCTTTAACTGTGAGACGCCATTTACGCTGCGGGCGATAATCATCCGCCTCATATTGATATGGTTGGGGGACCCGCCATTGATAAATGTCTAGAATCATCGGTATGACCGACGCGTACCGACCGCTAAAAGGGCCGTGAAGATGGCACATGATAACACCAAAGACGGCTCCGTAGTACCACCTGCCCCTTTTGAATTAGACTTGGAGGAAGAGGCGATACAATTCGCCTTCAAGGCGTCGAAGGTTGGATATTGGGTCTGGAATATTCAAACGGGGCATGTCTATTTATCCGACGCCGCGTTGAAGATGCTACAGCTCTCCAAGACGGAGTTTAGTTGTGATATTGAAGGCATCAAAAGCATCATTCATCCTGACGATTATAATGAACTCAAGACATCTTTAAAATCGCATATCAATAAGAATAGTTTTTTTGAGATAGACTTCCGCGCACGGCGGCAAGATATGTCCTACATCTGGATCAATATTGATGGGCAGGCCGCCAGAGATGAAACCGGCATCGTTCAAAAGGTGGGCGGATCCATTGTGGATTCCTCAGTCTATGTGGACCTGCAGCAAAATCTTAAACAAAAGACAGAATTTTTGCGCTTGATTTTCGATAATGTGCCCGCTCGCATCTGGCTTAAAGATGCCCATAACAAAATCCTCCAGCTTAATAAAAAAGCAGCGGAGTCCATGAATATGCGTGTTGAAGATGCGGAAGGTGCGGACACCTATGACCTCTTTCCGGAATTCGCGAAAGAGTATCATGAGGCCGATTTGGCCGTCATCAATTCCGGTAAACCGTTGGAAGGGATTGTCGAAGAATTTACACCGGTAGACGCTCCACATGGCTGGGTGAACACAGATAAACTACCTTTCGAAAATCCCGAAACCGGCGAAAAATATGTGCTCGTCATCGCGACGGATATCACGCAACAAGTCAAACATGAAAATGAGCTTCTTGATCATTCGATCCGCCTGCATCAAGCCAATAAGGACCTTGATCATTTTGCCTATATGGCCTCGCATGACTTACGGGCTCCGCTTCGCGGGATGGATCAAATCGCAACATGGATAGGCCAAGATTTGGGCGATAAGATCACGCCGGACATACAGGAAAATATTGATTTCCTTCGCGGTCGCGTCAGCCGTATGGAGTCCCTTCTAACAGATATACTGGCCTTCTCCCGCGCTGGGAAAAACATGGCCGACCCGGAAGATGTCGATATGGATGCAATCGTCGACGAAGTTATCGATTGGCTACCCCCATTAGGCGATTTCAACATTATCAAAGACACCGATCTGCCGACACTGAACGTTCCAAAATCTGCCATACAACAAATTTTTTTAAACCTCATATCCAATGCCATAAAACATCATGATAAAGCCGAGGGTACGGTCAATGTTGGATATAAAGAGACCAAAACACATCACTTATTTTACATCTCGGATGATGGTCCTGGCATTCTCAAAAAATATCAAGACCATGTATTTGAAGTCTTCAAAAAACTAAAGGGCCGCGACCAAGTCGAAGGCAGCGGCATTGGTCTCTCTATCGTTAAAAAAATGGCCGAAGCCTTAGGCGGCACGATAGGCATTATGTCCGAAGATGGTCAGCGAGGGACGACGTTTAATATTTCCATCCCGAATGATCAGCGCAAAAGATACGCAGACAGACGGCAGCAAGATCGCCGCCTGGCCGGAAACCGGGAGTAAGGATTGCCGTCTTAATGTTTGCGGCGCCTCGCGCGTCCCGCTTTCAAACTCCCGCATTCGCCCTTAAAACCTCACTCAAAATAAACTCCATCCACGCTTTTCACACCCATGATAAATTGGGCAAGTTCTTTCAGACATGGGACAGGTAATCGTACGTTGGTTGCCCGTGCTGAAAGGCGGTGTGTCTATCATGTGTTGGGGTAACGCCCGCCACATGGGGGGCTGAGTTTCCGTGTGCCAGACCGACTGGAACGTTGGCAGTCAAGTATGGCCGGGGCTTAGAAAAACACTGCCG
>ENA-ORXT01000931-ORXT01000931.1-marine-metagenome-genome-assembly--contig:-NODE-931-length-42175-cov-32.693928_pt1 | contig 42175 bp, 32 predicted proteins | sample MGYA00237868_ERZ511482 | MGnify/ENA metagenome assembly ERZ511482 | reverse complement strand
ATGTGGTGTTTGAGAGGATGCAGGCGTTGGCCACGAGGCTGAGGCAGTGGGCTTGCATGGTTTGGTCTTCGTGGTGGGGGCCCGCAACCGGAGCTGCACGATGTCATGAACGTAGCTGAGCGAGGCTGAGGATCTGTCTGCCAGAACCACCGAAGTTGTCGGGGGCTAGCCAGGCCTCATAGGAATCTGTGAGCAGGGCCCAGTCGTCGTCGGTAAGCGCGTACCAAGCCGTGTCTCGGCTTCGACCCTTGTAGTGCGTAGCTTTTCGAAAGGTCCCCTCGTACCTGAACCCAATGCGCTCCGCAGCACTCCTTGATGGCATATTGAGGTCGTCGCACTTCCACTCGCAACGGCGATACCCGAGTTGCATCGCGTGGTTGATCATCAGGTAGAGGGTCTCTGTGGCAGCCGTGGATCGTTGGAGTGAAGGTGAAAAGACGATTGATCCGATTTCAAGTACACCCAGGGCAGGTTCGACTCTCATGTAGCAAGCCAGGCCGCAAGAGACACCATCGATCTCCACCACGTACGGGAACCGGTCCGGATGTTCGACGAGACGCTCCATGGCTTTAACGAACACCGCCTCATCAAGGAACGGGCCTATGGACATGTAGGTCCAGAGGGAGTTTGGCGCCGATCTGAAGGAGCGCCACAGATCGCTTGCATGATCTGTTACCGACATCGCAGAAACCCGCGTGTACCGACCGTCGAGGTGCGTGACTTCGGGAATTTGGCACGTCGTCCAGTTGGCTAGTTCCTCCCCGACAGGTTGGCCGAACTCATTCACACGTTCCATGGTGCAACGCTAGCAACTCGCGAATCGGCGAAAGGGAGCTTTTTCGGTCACTCCCTCTAAGTGATGACGGGGAAGCCATCTATCTGAGCGTCGGATTGTTCTCGCCCTGTTGCAAGACGAATCAGAGTTGCTGGTAACGAGTCAAAGGATGCTGGCGATCTGCCGGCAAGACCCATAATCAAGGTGGTTAGAACGTGCTCGGCCTCGGGGGTGAGCCAGGACCTGAGTCTAAGGGAGTCCGCTACATCAATGCCGTGCACAGCTAGCTCAACAACTCTCGTCACGAGGTAGTCCTCGGCGCGCATGACTGGTCCCCAATGCGTCGTGACTGCAACGTTGTTGCCGACTCGAGTGACCGCATCCTCGATGGCCGCGATCGCTTCTTCGAGAGCTAACGCTATTTCAACCCCGGAGGTGAACCGCGCGGCCGTCGCTGCCGCCCCGTCATTGCGTTTCGTGTTCCTTGTTGGATCTGATCTGAGGGGCGATTGATAGTAGATAAGAGAGTTGGGGTGATGGTCCTCGCTATGAGCGTTGTAGAGCATGTCAATGGTGCGTTCGATACCACGAATGATGTGTCCGGCAAGCGTGTGTACCGTCCATGGCTGGCACCTCGTCGCACAACAAAGATCAGCCTGGCTTAGACCGCTAAATACTTCAGCCAGTGCCGCCGATTCTGCCTTGAGTGCGCGGAACGCGGGGCTGGCAGCGGCCCAGAAACCGGGCGCAGCGTAGACCCACGTTGACAGATTCGGTTGTCCTGACAGCTCGATCTCCACCGAGCCAACACGTTGCCACTCCCTTGCTTCGTAGAAGGCGATTGCGGCTGTTGATGACGTGACGACATCGAGGATTGGATGCCTGCCAGTCCTCTTTGAGTAATCGGAGGCGACACCAAGCAGCGCTGCGCCGATGCCTTCACCTTGGCGATCTGGCTCAACGATCAGACGAGCAATGACCACAAACTCCTTGGCCGTGGCGCTGGCCGCGGCACGAACGGGTCCGAAAGCTGGATCTCCCTCTGCGTCGTGTACGGCCACATGCCCGATCGTCTGACCATCTGCATCTAAAGCGATCCAAGCCCCAAGCTCTTTTGAACTGACCAAGAACTCGTCTGGCTCGGCGGGCCAATGAACTGGATACCCGCTAGCCAAGTGCGTGTTTCGCATCAGTTCAACGCACGACGACACATCATCCGGCTTGCGCATGCGGATCTCCACCCCCGCAGTTAATCACTTCAACGCGGCATGCACGCACACCGGTCCCTGATACCTCGCTCGCAGAAACCAGCGCCACTCCGCCGGCCCCCGACAGCCTGGGTCGACAATGACCGCTATCGGCAACACCGCAAGAAACGCGTTAGTAGAAACTCAAATGTCCGTTCTGGCACCGTTGCTCAGGAGACCCCTTCGAGCGGGATGAGGACACCGTGTCACTGTGTCACACAAGGTCTGCTCGCCCGCCGCGCTGCGCGGCAGAGCGCATCCCATTGACGAGTCGCAATACATGAAATAACATGAAAGTATGTCAAACGATCTGCTCGGTATGGACATCGGCGCTGCACGCGATCTTGCAGCAAGAGCCAGCCGGTGGGGTAGCGGCCTTGATGGCGTCGAGAGCGACATTCTTTCTGCCGAGTTGCTGTCCCAGGTGTTGTCCGGGGCCGTGCCGCTGCTTGTGCAGGTAGGCGACGACGGCAGAAACCTGGGCACACGGATCAACCGAGCTGCCGATGCTCTGTCATCGTTCACGATCTCGTTGGGTTCGCCCTTCGTCGTGGGCGAGGCGTTGGCTAATGTCACCAACTTCGACGGTGGCGACAACGACCCAGAGCTTGATCAAAGGCTGACTATCCTGCGCGGGTTGGTCGGGGCGCATAGCGACTCCGACGAGCAAGCTGCGCTGGTCCTCTCGACGCTGCTCGCGAACGGCGGTCCAGCGACACTTCGGAGTCGTGAGACGAGCGAGATCGATGCGGCCAGGGCCGACGTGAACCGGCTCGCAGAACTCGAACGAACGGGTGCGATAAGCGCAAACGACCCGCGGATCGACCGTGCCGTCTCACAGCTCGATGAAGCTCTGTCCCAACGCAACTTCGGCGATGCGGATCCCAGCGAGCTTCTCCACGCATTCGTTTCTGACAAGGAGACTCCGACGTCGACCCTGCTGGCATCGGTGCTTGTTGGCCAACCGGTTGAGAGCATCGCAATCGCGCACTCAAACCACTTGCCCTACGCAGATGTCGCCGCTGGATTGTCCGAGCTCCATACCATCGGAGCGTCAGCGGCGATCCGATTCCGAGACACCACCGGAATCAACGATGCACGTGATGAGCTTGCCTGGCTTGCCGCGCTCGAACAATCGGGCGCCATAAGCGCAAACGACCCGCGCATCGACCAGGCAGTTTCTCGGCTCGAAGCCGCGTTGTCGACCCATGCAGTCGACGAGGAGCAGACTCGCGAACTCCTGAGCACCTTTGTTTCTGCGCCCACCCAGATCGACTCGGCGACCCTGTTGGCATCGGTGCTCCTTGGAATGCCGACCAAAATCGCAGCTACGGCCCACCGAACCGGCCAGCCTTACGAGGCAATCGCCGGCGCGTTCACCCTGCAAGAAGTCGACCACTTGACCACGGTGATGCGTCGCGTGCCCGATGATATTGCCACAGGCCTGGGCGAAGAGCGCCGTGCGTTGCTCATCGAACTTGCAGGCACCGATGATCCGGCGGTGCTACGTGCGCTCGACTCGCAGCTTGGCCAGGGGGCTTCGGCGCTAGAGGCATTCGAGAACCTCGAGGCGCAGCTCCAGAGTGATGTGCAGCAGCGGGCCGATCTACTCGAACAGAACGCCATCCGCTCGGTCGCCCAGCAACTCGATATCGATTTCGCCGAGGCCGAGGTGCTCTACGACGATTTGACCGCCTCGACGCTTGCGCTGGCTGAACAAGGTTTCGCGCTCGACGACGCAGCGCGGGCGACAGAGCATGCGCACTTCAACGGTTTCGACATCGATGCGATCGGGGCCCACGCGGTGGCGACGAACGTGACACTCGAGGAAGCAACACAGGACTTCCACCGTGCGCAGGTGCTGGACCTGTCGATCGATGATCTTGTCGTCTATGACCTGTTGGTCGAGCACTTTCCCGAGCTTGATGCTGCGATCGAAGACCGCGCAGACGGCATCGTGTCGGTCGATGACCTCTATCACATCGTCAACAATTCCGAGCGGTACTCGCAGGAGTTGGTGCTTGCGGCATCTGCGTTGCTCGGCTCACCGGCATTGCGTCACCGACTCGACCGAGCACGCGACAACACCGACAACATCGTTGGGGCGTCATCGTATGGGGCCACCCGAGCCGACGACCTCAAGTACTCGCTGTCCGACATCGATTCGTTCGAGTACAAACAGATAATCAACTCCGTGCTCGCCCCGCGGCTCGATGAGATCGACGTCGCCACCCAGGGCGGCAACATGGCGCTGATCGACTCGAAGTATCGAGAGGAGGACTTCGAGTTCGTCCTGGCCCACGCCGACGAGTTCGACCTGACCGCACAAGAGCGCGCTGCGGTCGAGGCAGTTCTCGAAGCTGACTGGTACGACAAGACCTGGATGCAACGCAACAGCGATTTCCTCATCCTCATCTCGGCAATCACGGTCGGTGGCGTCGTGTTCTTCACCACGGGTGGAACCGGCGCAGGGCTGTCGGCGTCGCTGGTCAGCAGCGCATGGGCTACCGGCGCAGGTACCGGACTTGCTGCGGGAATGACGCTCACGGAGAACTGGGCGACTGGCGACCCGTTGACCGAAGATCTTGAAAGAAACATGGTGACCGGAGCAATCGGAGGGCTCGGTGGCGCGAGTTTGGTCGGTGGGTTGGCGGGCACGCCACCATCTGCGACGCTGAACGCCATTGGACTCGGGGGAGATGTTGCTGGACTGACGTCAGCGGGCTTGCTGGACCCGATCTTGGAGCAGATGCTCGACGAGAAAGGCATGGACGATGCAAAGGGCTTCGCACAGGGCGCCAACTATGTCCTCGGGGCAGCGAGTCTGGTTGGCGGTGCGAGGAACCTAGGTGCGAAGAGTTTGGCGGGCGAGGCGACCGACAAACTGGTCGACAATCTCGGTGTCTCCGGAGTTCAGCGCGGCGGCGGAGTGCTGTTGGACGTCGCCGCGGCCGAAGTTGCCGAGGATTAGCCACCAACACATATGTCGAGGCACTAAGCCGCTCGCTGGCCGAACTCCGAAGAAGCCGGCCGCCGAAACGGTGCCAGGTCAGCAGGGCCGTCGCATCGCCCGCCCGCAGATCTGCCGCCAAGGCGGTTGCACGGTGTTCAATGCGCAATCAGCGGCAGGGCTTTCCCATGGTCAATGCGCACATTGGGCAGCACGGAAGCTTCGCCGCGCCGGGCCGAGGCGCAGGTAGATGAAGCCCGCAGAGCGTGACGATCGCTCCCGACTCGATCCCGGCATCATCGCGCAGTCGAGCGTGGTGGTGCACGCGATCTTCGGCGGGACTGTCAGATTCGGTGGTTGCAGTGTTGGGATTGGTCGAGATCATTGGTGCGGGCGTCGACGTCAGCCGAGCGTGGCTCGTCCGGTTTCGCCGAGCTCGGCAGCTTGGACTCGCAGTCGCTGCGCTTGCCCGGGAAGCCGTAGCCATAACGACTCGTCATCGCCGTGCGTGCCCGGGTCAGGTGCGCATCGTGGGCATGCGCAGGGAGGGTGCATCAACAAGTTCGGCGAGGTGTCGCCCCAGTCATTGTCCAGACTGGTGCATGGGATTGCGCTGCTGGAAGCCACCTGGCCATAGTAGTTGAGCACCGCTGGGTGGGTTCGGCGCTGGGTTGGCTACCAACTCGAACCGGGTCCAGATTCAGGTAACTGGGCAGCTGGCTGGCGCAGAGTCAGGCCTCGAGCGTTGCCTTGAGTTCTGCAAGGGTGGTTGCCATGCCGGCCGCAACCATGTCGACGCGGCCTTGGATCCGGTCGGCGGGCGCATCGACCAGCGATGGCGGGAGTTGGGTCATCTTCCATGTCTCGGTGACTTTGGTGCCGTCGGTGGTTTCAGCGAGGTGGTAGCCCCACTCGGCAACCGGGTTGTCGAGCGCTCCCACGGTGAAACAGAATGCTGAATCTGGATCACATTGCACGACTTCGGCGACTGCAGTCCAGGTGCGCTCGCCAATGGCGTTGGTGCCTTCGAAACGATCCCCAACCGCGGTGCCATCTCCGTGGATCCAACGGCCGCCTTGGTTCTCGGGGCTCCATTCGCCCATGCGCTCCAGGTCACTGATGGTCGCATAGACCTGCGCGGTCGGTGCAGCGATGTCGACGGTCTCTGTGTGTTCCCAAGCCATGGGAAGACGTTAGTGCGTGGACAGGCTCGCCGGGCTATGCGCCGGTCCCGACTGCGATGAACAGAAGAGAACTGAGCCCGGCGCGCTCTTTGGCGCCCTGCGCCGCCTATGCTTCACTGTGACTGCAGTCACAAATTTTGAACTCTTGGGGAGAGTGCACACATCGTGAATATCGCGTCGGCTATCGAGGGCCACGAAGCCGCCCGCATCGCGCTGTACGAGGACGATGTGGTCGTCACCTACGGCGAGCTTCAGCAGCGGGTCGCGAACGTGCGTGCTGGCCTTGCGACCCGTGGCGTGACTGTCGGCTCACGGGTCCTCATCGTGGGTGAAAACGAAGTTGATTTCGTGCTCGCCATCTTTGCCGCGATCGGGCTCGGGGCCGAGGTTGCTCCAATCCGAGCATCGAACCCGCTACCCGAGGTCGAGCGAAAAGCGAGTGCAATCGAACCCGCCGTCGTCGTGCTGTGCCAGAGCGCGCTGTGGATCAACGACACCGGCCTTGACAATCAGCATCCACACGTGTGCTCGGTAGCCGAAGCCGAGTCCGAAGGTGCCGAACTCGACAATGTAGGACTGGCCGAGCGTCAGCCCGGCGATACAGCTTTTCTTCTTCTGACCAGCGGGGTCACCAGCATGTCCAAGGTTGCTGTGCTCAGCCACGGCAACCTCGACTGGGTGCAGCGAGCGGTGATCAGCGGAGCCGACGATGGCATGCGGCCCGACGACGTTGCGCTGGGACTCTTGCCTTTGACGCATATCTTCGGCCTCAACGTCGTGCTGTTTTCGAGCTTGCGCAGTGGCGGTTCGATCGTCTTGCAACAACGTTTTGATCCAGTCCGCAGTATGGAGCTGATCGAGACGCATCAGGTCACCACCATCAGCGGAGCGCCAGCCATGTGGCAACGTTGGGTTGCGACCGACTATCCCGGAAATCCGCTTGTATCGGTGCGGCGAGCTTCGTCGGGAGCTGCTGCGCTTCCAATCAAGACGTTCAATGCGGTGCGCGATCGCTTTGGGCTCGAGATCGGCGAGGGCTACGGGCTCACCGAGACTTCGCCGATCGTCACCTGGAGCCGAGGGGTCATACCTCGTGCCGGTTCGGTCGGTTTGCCGCTCGAAGGCGTCGAAATCGTGATCGTCGAGCCCGATGGCACGCCCGTCGAATCTGGCGACGCAGGTGAAATCGTGGTGCGTAGCCCGGGTGTGTTCCAGGGCTACCTCGATGCCAAAGAGGCCACCGAACAGGTACTGACCGCCGATGGCTGGTTCTGGACCGGCGATATGGGCGTCTTCGACAGCGACGGATTTCTGTACCTGGTCGACCGAATCAAAGACATCGTCATCGTTTCCGGTTTCAACGTGTACCCCGCCGAAGTCGAGTCGGTCATCATGCAGCACCCCGATGTTCGCGGCGTGATCGTTGTCGGCACATCTGACGAACGAACGGGCGAAGCCGTGGTTGCCCACGTGTCTGGGCAAGTATCGGTCGAGGAACTCGATGAATACTGTCGAGCGAGCTTGAGTCGATACAAATGCCCCAGCGAGTTCCACTTGGTCGACGAGCTTCCGGTGTCACCGAACGGCAAGCCACTACGACGGGCGTTACGGACATGAGCGCACCCGGAAAGTTCACATTCGAATCGGCCCGATCGCTACCCGGCTCCGACGCTCTGAGTAGACCCATACTTGCTTCGTTGCGCCAAGCGGCGTTTCGACTGTGGGACTTCACGGTCGAGGGCGTCGAGAACATCCCGACCGAGGGACCCGCAATCATCGCCCCGAACCACCTGTCGTTCTGCGATTCGATCTTCGTTCCGGCGGCGCTGCCGCGCCGGTCATGGGCGATTGGTAAAGCCGAGTACATGGACAGCTGGAAGACCAAACACATCTTCCCGGCGATGGGCATGATTCCGATCGATCGCTCCGGCGGGCGAGCCTCGATGAAGGCGCTCGACGACGCGGCCCAGGTACTCGACGCTGGTCACCTCTTCATGATCTACCCCGAAGGCACTCGGTCGCGAAGTGAGTTCTTGCATCGAGGCCGAACCGGGGCAGCCCGACTCTCTGCACGGTGTGGCGCACCCATCATTCCGACCGGCCATGTCGGCACGCTGGCGGTCCAGCCGCCCGACGCGCCGATGCCAAAGACCGGTAAGCCGGTCACGGTGCGCTTTGGTGAACCGATGTTCGCCGAAGACTTTGGGTATCCCGACGATCCGCGCGCTTACCGTTCCTTCACCGACGCGGTGATGTACGAGATCGCACAGCTCTCGGGCCAGACCTATGTGCATCAGTACGCAAGCGGTGACGACACCCCGGGTGTGCTGGCCACTCCCAAAGCCAAGATCAGTGTCCCGCCAGGCCGGTCATCGCCCAACGGAATCGGTCCAAAACCCGCAGCCACGATCGACCTGCGATTGGGCGCCCCGACTTCGGCTGGGTGACCCACGCCCGTTACCAGGTCCTGCAAAAGTCATAGTTGGACTTCCCCCAGGCGAGGTCGCGCTGTGGCGTAGCCAGCGCGCTGTGGTGGTTTCGCGTCTTCTCGACGCTATGCACGTGCCATGGCAATGCAGCACAATCCCGTCAGCAGTTCCGATGCGCCGTGGTGGCGCCGGTCCGTCGTGTATCAGGTGTACATCCGTTCCTTCGCCGACGGCAACGGCGACGGGTGCGGTGACATAACTGGACTGCTGCAGCGACTCGACTACCTCGACCGGCTGGGCGTCGATGCCCTGTGGATCAACCCCTGGTACCCGTCGCCACTCAAGGATGGAGGTTACGACGTTGCCGACTATCGCGATATCGAGCCTCAGTTCGGCACGCTGGCACAAGCCGAAGAACTCATTGCGTCGGCGAACGCCAAAGGCATCAAGATCATCGTGGACCTCGTGCCGAATCACACATCAGACGCGCACGAGTGGTTCGTGCAAGCACTGGCGTCCGCCCCCGAATCGGTCGAACGCGATCGTTACGTCTTTCGCCGGGGAACCGGGCTCGATGCGACTTCGCCTCCGACCGACTGGCAATCCGTGTTCGGTGGTCCGGCGTGGACTGCCGTCGACGACGGTTGGTGGTACTTGCATCTGTTCGATACGAGCCAGCCTGACCTCAACTGGGAGAACCCGGAGGTGCGAGACGAGTTCGAATCGGTCCTGAAATTCTGGCTCGACCGAGGCGTCGATGGGTTCCGGATCGACGTCGCCCACGGGCTGGTCAAGGACCAGGCGTTTCCCGACATCGGCGAGGAGAGCGAACTGTTGACCTCGTCGCTGCAGGAGAACCATCCGCACTGGGATCGCGACGGCGTGCACGAGATCATCCGCGGCTGGCGGTCGGTGCTCGACCAGTACCAAGACAAGATGATGGTGGCCGAGGCATGGGTGCGTCCGGAACGATTGCCGTTGTACCTGCGCCCCGATGAGTATCACCAGTCGTTCAACTTCGATCTGCTCGAGGCAACGTGGACCGCGGCGTCGTTTCGAGGCATCATCGACAACGCAACCACCGCAGCTACTGCCGTGGGTGCCAGCAGCACCTGGGTGCTTTCGAACCACGACGTGATGCGTCACGTGACTCGCTACGGGCTGCCGCTCGGAACCGATTGGCGACGGTGGCCAGTCGATGGTCCTCACGATGTTCTTGACGTCGAGCTCGGCGTGCGCAGAGCGCGCGCTGCCATCTTGATCACGCTTGCGCTACCCGGCACGGCATACATCTATCAGGGCGAAGAGCTTGGGCTACCCGAGGTCTGGGACCTGCCGCTTGAGGTACTCGATGACCCGGTATGGGAGCGCTCCGGCCATACGCAGAAAGGCCGCGACGGCTGTCGGGTGCCGGTGCCGTGGGAACGCACCGGGCCTTCGTATGGTTTCGGCAGCGGCGAGCCGTGGCTGCCGCAACCTGCGGTGTTCGGCGAGGTGTCGGCCGCAGCGCAGGAGAACGACCAGCAGTCGATGCTTGCGTTGTATCGCACGGCCATTGCTACGCGACGAGCGAACTTGGTACAAGACGAGCAGATCACGTTGCTCGACATGGGTCCCGATGTCCTTGCGTTCGAACGAGGCTCGGGCGTCGTGTGCATCACGAACTTTGGCTCATCGCCCGTTGAGTTGCCCACAGGTCAAGTGTTGGTGACGTCGGTGCCCATCGAAGCCAACGTGTTGCCGGCCGACGCTGGCGTCTGGATCCTGACCTAGCCCGATCGCGATAAGGGGGGGCAGGTCGGCGTCAGGTGGTTGTCGTAGAACGTCACCAGCCAGCTCACTATTCAGCTGGCGGCATTGGGCTCCGGCGCAACGAGGAAGACGACTGCGAGCGGCGGTAGGTCTACTGCGAGGCTGGTTTCGAAGCCATGCGACGGGGTGGCTGCGGTAGTGACTGTGGACGGCACCAGCATCGCTGATCCGCCGTAGCCGTCGTCGTCGCTATTGGCCAGCACGCGCCACGATCCCGGGGTTGGAACTCCGACCTGGTAGCCGAGTCGAGGTACCGGCGTGTTGTTGATGAGAACCAGCACCGACTCTGCATTCGGAGCATGACGTAGATACGCAAGAACGCTCTGGTCGCTGTCATCGTTGACGATCCACTCGAAACCGCTGGCGTCGCGGTCGACCGCGTGGAGCGCGGGCGTGGTTCGGTACAACTCATTGAGACGGCGGACCCATCCCTGAATCCCGGCATGCATCGTGTCGCCGAGTAGCGGCCAGTCGAGCTCTTGTTCGTGGCTCCACTCGCTCGTCGTTCCGAACTCGCTGCCCATGAACAGCAACTTCTTGCCCGGCGAGGCCCACTGATAGCCAAGGAGGACGCGGAGGTTGGCGAACTGCTGCCAGCGGTCACCGGGCATCTTGGCGAGCAGGCTGCCCTTGCCGTGCACGACTTCGTCATGCGACAACGGCAGTACGTAGTGCTCGGCGGCCGCGTACACGGAACGGAAGGTGATGCGGTCGTGATGCCAGCGTCGGTGCACTGGTTCTTGTGACATGTAATCGAGCGTGTCGTTCATCCAGCCCATGTCCCACTTGAACCCGAAGCCGAGGCCGTCTGCGTCGGTTGGATTCGTCACGCCCGGCCATGCGGTCGATTCTTCGGCGATCATGACCACGTCGGGGAAGGCGGCATAGGCCGAGCGGTTGAGTTCCTGCAGAAACGAGATCGCTCCGTAGTTCTCGTTTCCGCCATCGGCGTTCGGAATCCACTGGCCATCTTCGCGGGAGTAATCGAGATAGAGCATCGAGGCAACGGCGTCGACCCGCAAGCCATCGATGTGGAACTGGTCGAGCCAGTAGTGCGCTGACGACAGCAAGAACGAACGAACCTCGGGCCGGTCGTAGTTAAAGACGAACGATGTCCAGTCGGGATGAAACCCCTGGCGGGGATCGGCGTGCTCGTACAGGTGCGTACCATCGAAGTATCCCAACGCAAACTCGTCGGTGGGGAAGTGCGATGGAACCCAGTCGAGCAACACGCCAATCCCTGCCTGGTGCAGCGTGTCGATGAGCACCATCAGGTCTTCGGGTTTGCCGTAGCGGGCTGTTGCCGCAAAGTAGCCGGTGCTTTGGTATCCCCAGGACCCATAGAACGGATGCTCCATGACCGGCATCAGTTCAACGTGGGTGAAGCCCATATCGACGCAGTACTCAGCCAGCTGGTGGCCAATGGCTTGATACCCGCCCGGTTCATAGCGCCACGAACCGAGGTGAAGCTCATAGATCGACATCGGCTGGTCAAAGCGCTGGTGAGACGCTCGGTTCGCCATCCAGTCGCGGTCGCTCCAGTCGTGATGCGGGGTAGCAACGATCGATGCGGTAGCCGGTGAGAGCTCGGCTGCGAGCGCCACCGGATCGCTTTTGGCGACTTCGCGCTTGCCATCGCTGGAGACAATCGAGTACTTGTAGCTCGCACCGAGGTCCCACCCAGCAAAGGTGGCCCGCCAAACACCCGACGGATCGGGTTCGAGCACATGGCGTCCGGGAGTCCAATCATTCGGGGGCCCAATGACCGACACGGCCGACGCATTCGGCGCCCACACCCGAAATGTGGTCCCTTCGGAACCGGGGTGCGAGCCAAAAACTTCCCACAATCGAGTGTGGGTTCCTGCTGCGAAATGCCATGCATCATCTGCTGTAAATGTCCGAGACACGCTCAGAGCCTACGATAGAGACATGCTCTCGGCTCCAAATGATCGTATTCCCGTTCTCAGCATGGTGTTGGCGGGTGGTGCCGGTACCAGACTTGCGCCTCTCACGGTCGACCGAGCGAAACCGGCGGTGCCATTCGGCGGCAAGTATCGGCTGATCGACTTCGCGGTTTCGAATCTGGTCAACGGCGGATTTCGCCACGTCGTGGTGCTGACGCAGTACAAGAGCCACAGCCTCGATGTGCACATGTCGCTCACCTGGCAGCTTTCAACTCTGCTCGGTAACTATGTGACGACCGTTCCGGCGCAGATGCGCGAGGGTCCTCGCTGGTTTACGGGATCAGCCGATGCGCTATTTCAAAACTTGAATCTTGTCGATGATGCACGACCAAAACACATCATCGTGTTCGGCGCCGACCACATTTATCGCCTCGATCCCCGGCAGATGCTCGAGGCACACATCCAAAGCGGTGCTGGCGTCACGGTGGCCGGTATCCGGGTCGACGCACGCGAGGCATTCCAGTTCGGGGTCATCGAGCGCGAAGCCGAAGGCTCTCGCATCGTGCACTTTCACGAGAAGAATCCTGATGCGCCGCGCCTTCCCGATGCGCCAGACCAGGTGTTGGCCTCGATGGGTAACTACATCTTCGACGCCGAGGTCTTTCGCGAGATCATGACCGCCGATGCAGAGAACGAAGACTCCAAGCACGACGTAGGCGGCGACATCATTCCGGCGCTCGTTGCCCAAGGCGCCGCTCACGTCTACGACTACACCGAAAACCAGGTGCCCGGCGAAGACGACGGCGACGCACACTATTGGCGCGACGTCGGAACTCTCGACTCATACTTCGACGCTCATATGGACTTGGTGGCACCACTGCCGGCTTTCAGCTTGTACAACGACAAGTGGCCAATCCATACCCGCGGATTCACCGAACCACCAGCCAAGATCGCCGACGGACCCAACGGTCCAGCCGAGCTTTCCAATTGCATATTGAGCAACGGCGCAATCGTCGTCGGCGGCTCTTGCACAGAGTCGGTGCTGTCTCGCGGCGTTGTGGTCGACAACGCGACCGTCAGCCAGGCAGTGCTCCTCGAGAATGTGCGAGTCGAGCCCGGTGCCGACATCCGACGTTGCATCATCGACAAGAATGTCGTTGTGCCGGCTGGCTTCAAGATCGGTCACGATCTCGAAGCCGATGCCGAACAGTTCGTGGTCACCGAGGGCGGCGTGGTCGCGATCGCCAAGAATCAGAAAATCCAAACGAGTTAGCAGCAGCTCGCTAGCGCTCAGGTGGGTGTTGTTCGAGAAGGGTCACCGACCAGGCCTGGCTCTTCCAGCTGTCGTGGCCGTTGAGCAGGCTGCCTTCGTGTGCGCTGTCGGTGGTGTCGACGACTACGGTCCACCCCTGGTCGCCGACCGCTGCCGGTAGCGCGAAGCCGACTTCCTCGTCGGTGGCGTTGAAGAGAAACAGGTAGCTGTTGTCGATGGTGGGTTCCAGCCCCGGGCCCTGCGGGCCGAGTGCGTTGCCGTTGAGAAAGACGCCAACTGCACGTGCGTAGCCGACGTTCCAGTCCGCGTTGCGCATCTCGGTTCCGTCGGGCCGGTACCACCCGATGTCATCGAGATGCCCGGCGAGCACCGGCTCACCCTGGAAGAAGCGACGGCGACGAAAAACCGGATGTTCGGCCCGAAGCCGCAGCAGCCGTTTGGTGAACGCCAGCAGTTGTTCGTCGATGTCGTCCCAGTTGTGCCAGGTCAGCTCGTTGTCTTGGCAATACGCATTGTTGTTGCCCAACTGGGTGCGACCGATCTCGTCGCCGCCCGAAATCATCGGGACACCCTGGGAGAGCAGCAGCGTGGCCATGAGCGCGAACTGGCGGCGGCGGCGGTTGGTGCGAATGGCCGGATCGTCAGTCGGGCCTTCGGCGCCGCCGTTCCACGAACGGTTGTCGTCGTGGCCGTCGCGATTGTCTTCGCCGTTGGCTTCGTTGTGCTTCTGCTCGTAGCTGACCAGATCGGCGAGCGTGTAGCCATCGTGGGCGGTCACGAAGTTGATGCTGGCCGAAGGGCGGCGTCCGTCGGCGTTGTACAGATCGGAGCTGCCGGTGAAGCGATACGCAAACTCGGCGAGCGTGTGATGTTCGCCCCGCCAGAAGTCGCGGACGTCGTCGCGGTAACGGCCGTTCCACTCCGACCACAGCGCAGGAAAGTTCCCGACCTGGTAGCCGCCGGGGCCGACGTCCCACGGTTCGGCGATGAGCTTGGTGCGGTTGATCACAGGATCTTGATGAATCAGATCAAAGAAGGCAGACAGGCGGTCGACTTCGTAGAAATCGCGTGCGAGCGTCGAGGCGAGATCGAACCTGAACCCGTCGACGTGCATCTCGATCACCCAGTAGCGAAGGCTGTCCATCACGAGTTGCAGCGCCGACGCGTGTCGCACGTTGAGACTGTTGCCGGTGCCGGTGAAGTCGAGATACTGCGATGGGTCCTCGTCGAGGAGTCGATAATACGTGCCGTTGTCGATGCCGCGAAGTGACAGAGTTGGCCCGGCCGCCGTTCCTTCAGTCGTGTGGTTGTACACGACGTCGAGCAGCACTTCGAGACCGGCAGCGTGCAGCGTCTTGACCAGGTCTTTGAACTCGTTGACCTGTTGACCTCGCTGGCCCGCCGACGAGTATGGACCGTGTGGCGCGAAGAAGGCGGCAGTCGAATAGCCCCAGTAGTTGGTCAGGCCGCGATCAGCGGTGAAGCCTTCGGGGATGAAGTGATGCACCGGCATCAGCTCGACGGCGGTGATTCCCAGGTCGACGAGGTAGCCCACGATCGCGTCGGTGCCCATGCCGGCATAGGTGCCCCGCAACGCTTCGGGCACGTCGGGGTGTGTCATGGTGAGGCCACGTACGTGTGACTCATAGATACAGGTCTTGTGCCACGGAGTTCTGGGTGGAGCGTCGTCGCCCCAGTCGTAGCGCTCGTCGACGATCACGCCGCGCGGCACATAGGGAGCGCTGTCTGTCAGCTCGCGCATGTTCGGGTCGTTGTGGCGGTGGGCCATGACTGCTGGTGCCCACGAAACCTCGCCTTCGACGGCTCGGGCGTAGGGGTCGATCAACAGTTTCGACGGGTTCGACCTGAGCCCACGCCGAGGATCCCACGCTCCGTAGACGCGGTAGCCGTAGCGTTGGCCGGGCCCGACACCGGGTAGGTAGCCGTGGTGGACATGGGCGGTCGTCTCGGGTAGCTCGACGCGATCTTCGATGCCGTCGTCGTCGAACAGACAAAGCTCGACTGCCTCGGCCGACTCGGAGTAGATCGCGAAGTTGGTGCCAGCGCCATCCCAGTGAGCGCCGAGCGGATGCACTTCGCCCAACAACATCACATCGCCGAGGCCGGTCACGGCGTCAACCGGGAACGAATCGGCTCATAGAAGCGTGCGTTGTATTCGGCCACCATTCGACCCGCGGTGACCCGGGGGCCAAGGTGGACGAGCATTGCTTGCACTGTTGACCACCACGCGTCTTGGTCAGCGAACAATGGCACGACGCTGTTCAGGAGCTGGGCGTTCATTGCCTTGGCTTCGGCGTCGTCTCGGATCTCGGTATCGGTGCTTGGTGATGTTGGGATGGCCCAGCCAATGCCGTCGACGTACCAGTCGGCCCACCAGCCATCGAGGATCGAGCAGTTCAGTCCGCCGCTCAGTGCAGCCTTCTCGCCGCTGGTGCCACATGCTTCGCGAGGGCGGATGGGGTTGTTGAGCCACACGTCGCAGCCGGCATACATTTTCTGGGCGATCGTGATGTCGTAGTCGGGCACGATCACGAAGCGACCCCGGCTGGCATCAGATGCGGCGAACGCTGCGATCTCGGCGAGCACGGCCTTGCCGTCGTTGTCGGCGGGGTGCGCCTTGCCTGCGAACACGAACTGGGCGCCCGCTTGGAGCGCTGCGTCGAGGCCTTCGAGATCGCGGAGCATCAATGCGGCGCGCTTGTAGGTCGCAAACCGGCGAGCGAAGCCGAACACTGGTGCGGTGCGGTCGAGCTTGGTGCCGGTAGATGATTCGACAAGATCAACCAAGTCGCTGCGGCCTTGATCGCGTATCGCAAAGAACCGGTCACGATCGAGATTGCCGACATTGGCCCATGCGTCGGGCGCACCGTTTTCCCAGCCAGTACCAAGCGTGGAGTCGTAGAGATCTTGCATGGGTGGCGTGACCCATGTGCGAGCGTGGATTCCGTTGGTGATGCCCGTGACGTCGGCAGCTCGTGGGAGCGTGGTGAAGAGCTCGCGGCTGACGGTGGCGTGCAACTGGCTCACGCCATTGGCTCGACCGCAGAGTTCGAATGCAAACGCCGCCGTATTGAACGGTTTTGCTGCCCCATCTGAGGGAAGTACGGCCCAATCGAGCAGTGTCTTCACGTCGATACCGAGTTTGGTGGCCCACGGCTTCATCTCGGGGGTGATCAACGATCGGTCAAAGCGGTCGATGCCTGCGGGGACCGGTGTATGGGTGGTGAACAGTGTCGAGGCCCGCACGGCGGCGATGCTCTCATCGAGCGTGGCTCCGTCAGCCATGTGTTCGACCAGCAGCTCCAACAGCAAGAAACAGGCGTGGCCCTCGTTGAGATGGAAGACCTCGGGAGCAATGTCGAGCGCCCTGAGGGCCCGAACGCCTCCGACGCCAATCACGAGTTCCTGTTCAAGACGGTGGGTGCGGTCGCCCGAGTACAGGCGGTCGGTGATCGTGCGCTGTGCTGGCGTGTTGGTCTCGACATCGGTGTCGAGAAGCACCAACTGCGTACGTCCGACCCATTGCGTCCAGACACGACAAGCAACGTTGGAGCCCCCGATGGCAACCGACACCACGTGGCCGGTATCCACTGCACCGATCAGCGCAGGATCGATCTTTTCGTAACGTTCGGCCTGAGATCCGCCGGTGATTGCCTGGCGAAAGAAGCCCTGGCGATACAGCAGGCCGACACCCACGAGCGGCAGGTTGAGGTCGCTCGCTGCTTTGAGGTGGTCGCCGGCCAAGATGCCCAGACCACCGGAGTACTGGGCAACTTGCGCGGCGATACCGAACTCGGGCGAGAAGTATGCGATTGCAGGCTCGTTGGCCGAGGCGGTCGCTGCGGTGAGCTCGTCGGCCAACTCGGCGATGGTGGTTCTGTTGGCGTCGAGCCATGGCTCCAACTGATCGGCTGAGACCTTGGCCAGATTGGCCAAGGGATGGGCCGTGGCGTCGGCGCCAGGTATCGAAGCAAGCAGGTCAGCGCTGGGGGCGTGCCACGTCCAGCGGAGGTTGATGGCAAGTGACCGGACGGCCTCGAGCTGCTGATTGTCTGATTCGTTCGTCAAGGCACCCTCGGAAGTCGACACAACCCGACAGTCTCGCCGACTCAAAACGAAACAGCGACGTTCGAACGCAAAAAGTGCAGCCGTGAAGTTCGGCGATGTAGTGAGTGCTAGGCGTTCAGCATGGCAATACCGCCGTCGATGGGGATGGTGGCGCCGTTGATATAGGCGCCAGCCCGGCTCGACAGCCAAATCACGGTGCCGGCGACGTCCTCGGGCGAACCGATGCGGCCCCGGGGGTTCGTGCCCTCGATGTTGGCCCGAATCTTGTCGTCTTCGAGCATGTATGCCATCATCTTCGATTCGAAGGGACCCGGGGCGATGCAATTCACTGTGATGTCGCGGTCGATGAGGAACTTGGCCATATGGCGCGCCAGCATGTGGATGCCGGCCTTCGACGCGGAGTACGAGAAGTTGTCGCCTACGGGCACACGAATGCCATCGATCGAGCCCGTCATGATCACCCGTCCGGGGTCTTCGGCCGACGATGCGTTGGTCAGCTGTTCGAGTAGCGCCTGTGTGAGCATGTAGGGGGCTTTGACGTTGATGTCGAGCACCTTGTCGAAACCGACTTCGGGAAACTCGCCCATCGGCGCGCCCCACGCGGCGCCTGCGTTGTTGACCAGGATGTGCAGCTTGTCTTCTCGTTCGGTGAATGCGGCAACGAAGCCTGCCAGCCCGTCGGCGGTTGACATGTCTGCAGGAATCGAGATGCACTCACCGATTTCGCTCAAGCGGGCCGCGGTTGCGTCGCACGCCTCGGCCTTGCGCGCCGTGATATAGGTACGGACCCCATTGGTGACGAGGCCCTCGGCAATCATCTCGCCGATCCCACGGGAACCACCGGTCACGATGGCAACCTTGCCTGACACGCCGAACAACTTCGCTAGATCCATCTGCCGAAGCTAGTCGGTCGTGCTGGGACTCGGTCATCTGTGCCGTACGGGTTGTGTCTGGCTGGACTGTCACCGCCGGATGCGACGTTCTATGGTGGCGTCATGTCTGAACCGTCATCTGATTCCCCGGCCACGATGTTGGCCATCCGATTCGATCACCCGCTCAAGGCCCAAGAGTGCTTGATGGCGATGTTGCGGATCGCCGGTCAAGATGTCATCCGCATCGAAGATGCCGCCATTGTCGACAAGGACGACAACGGCAAGATCCGGTTGCGTCAAAGCAAGGACATCAACGCGGGCCAAGGCGCCACATCTGGCGGGCTCTACGGAAGCTTGATCGGCATCATTGGAGGGCCGATCGGCATGCTTGCCGGAGGCGCGCTTGGGGCTGCAGCCGGTGGCCTCTGGGGCAAGCTGCGCGATATCGGTATCGACGACGATCACATGAAGGACATGGGCGACCGCATCCTGCCTGGCGAGAACTTGCTGTTCTTGTTGCTGCACGACATCAACCGGCTGCAGTTTCATCAAGAGATGAGACGTTTCGACGGCATGTTGTTCGAGTCAACCGCCGACGACGTGTTCGACACCGCACTCGAAAAGTCCCTCGCCGTCGAGCTCTAGAACGTTGGCGTGACCATCACGACGCCCAGCTTGGGCGTCGGAAGTGTGAGCGCATGCCAAGATCTGTCGATGGCGACCGGTGGATCATCGAACGCAGTTCGCAGGCGACTCGACGATGAATGGACGCTAGTTGGCTTCTTCGACAGGTGCACTCGAATCCCAGCGTCGGCGCATTATCAAGTAACCGGCGGCGTTGCTGGATCGCACCCACCGGCGCTTCGCACGGTGCACCCATGATCTGGACGAAGCCGGGGGACCGTAGGCGCTGAAAGACTCGTCAAACACCGACCCACAGAAGGCTTAAGTTGCCTTGACGTCGTCGGTGCTGACCGCAAAGTTGGGCCAGTCGAGCATGCTCAGCGCACCGTACCCCATCTCCAGCGACAGTTTTAGCGCGTATGCCCCCAGGGTGTTGTCACGGTTTTGGCGCGTATGCCCCCAGGGTGTTGTCACGAGTTTGGCGCGAATGCCCGTGGGGTGTTGTCACGAGTTTGGCGCGAATGCCCGTGGGGTGTTGTCACGAGTTTGGCGCGTATGCCCCCAGGGTGTTGTCACGAGTTTGGCGCGAATGCCCGTGGGGTGTTGTCACGGTTTTGGCGCGTATGCCCCCAGGGTGTTGTCACGGTTTTGGCGCGTATGCCCGTGGGGTGTTGTCACGAGTTTGGCGCGTATGCCCGTGGGGTGTTGTCACGAGTTTGGCGCGTATGCCCGTGGGGTGTTGTCACGAGTTTGGTGCGTCAGCGGGTTGGGGGTTGGCCGGTACGTACGAAGTCGATGGCGGAGCGAGCGCCGGTGGCCACGAAGCGCTCGGTTCGCTGCGATGCCATGAAGCGGGCAGTCGCGGCGAGCGGAAGCAGCGAGCCGGTGGCAGTCGCTTCGTGGCGGGCAGCGACAGCCATTTTGACCATGTGTGCCATCACGATGAACGATCCAGCGGCGTCTTCCAGGCTGGCTGCCTCGAGTTGGTCGGCGACTCGATCGGCTGGCCCAGCCAAGGCTGCTGCGACCGCAATATCGCGATCTTGTTCGATCACCGCAGCGACGATGTCGGCCCGATTCGGCTCTGGCAACGCCAGCTCGACTCGATGGCCTCGCCGTTCTGCGCGGCCCGAGTCGAACACCAGAAAAGCAGTGAGCAAGACCAGGCGGGCCGAGCGCGGTCCTGGTTCGCTGGCCCAGGCCCATCGCGCCGCGTTGGCGTAGGTCAACGCATGGGTGATGTCGAGCCAGCCGAACTCTTCGCCACGATCGCGTTCGAGCTCGAGATCGAATCTCAGCAGTCGGTGCGAAGCCGCAAGACTCACCACGTTGAGTAGTCCATCGATTCCAGCACCGTCTCGTGCAGCAGCAACAAGCTCGTCGATTGGGCACTGATCCGCATCGAGTAAAAGATCGACGAGAGCGTCTGTTCCAGACCAGCCCGTTGCGTTCGTGCTCGGTGCGGCGGCGAGGGCATCGAGGTCGACCGTGTCGATGGCTCGGTTCACCTTACGCATATACGGCAACGTGTCTTCTCGGGTGCCGTACACCAGACTGCGTGCGAGTTCGGTCAGCAACAATTCCGTCAGCGCCGGTGATCGCTCGATGAGCTCGAATGCCTTTTGGGTGAAGATCGCACCATGGCCGTAGTCGTAGTGGTGGCGACTGACTGCGTCGATGAACCAACGCCGAGCTTCGGGATGGCTGTCGGCTTCAGTCGGGCTCTTCGCCACCAGCGCTCGCACGCTGTTCACCGCACCAGCTTCGTCTTCGTGCTCGATCGCCTCGACAAGCGACGCGTGATCTGGCGAGTTCGACGCCACTTCGGGCATGGCATGGGGTCCCCGTCCCCGAGCTGATTCGGAGAAGCCCGCCAGGGCGTGCGCCAGCGGAAGCGTCTTGTCTATGCCGTCGTAGGTTTCGGCGAGGGTGAGCAGGTCAGCGGAGACAGCCATGTCGTGCCCAAGTCCCCACTCGGTGCGAGGAAGCGCATGGCGCAATCCGAGCGCGACGATGTCGGCCGGTTCGGCATCAGCTTCGAGCAGTCGGGCGATGTCCCGAGCAATCTGGCCTCGGTAGTCGCGTTCGACGCCTCGCTGCAGACTGGGCCACAATGACGCCAGTCGTTCTTCGGTGGTGGGTTCGGTGACCGAGACGATCACGTCGTCGCCTTCGATACGTACTTGGTGGCACGGAACATCTTCTTCGCCGATGACGCATGTGCCGTCGGACGCTCGAAACTTCCAGTTGTGCCATTGGCAGGTGACGAGATCGCCTTCGAGCGAACCCGTCGCCAGGCCATACCCCTGATGGGGGCAGGCGTTGTCGAGGGCGCTGAACCCGCTTGCCGTGCGGATGACAACGACCCGGCGTTCGCCGACCTTTGCCATCTTCATCGAGCCGGGTTGCATGTCGTGCACGGTCGTGACCGTGGCTTCGGTTGTGCTCATGTCGTCGAAACTACAAGTTCAAGTTAACTTGAAGTCAAGAGCTTTCTTGCGTGTGGTGTCAGGTCACCCGGGCATCAGGGAACAGTCGCAAGAAGTTCTCGCTGTGGAATCGAGTCATCGTTTGCTCGTTTGCGTCGGCGAGTGACTTGGCGAACTTGGCGATCGGATCACGACCACCCTCGACATGGGGATAGTCACTCGAGAACAGGTACAACTCGTCGTTCGAATCGGCGATCAACCGGGCAACATCTTCGTGAGGAAACGGCGTGAAACCCATCTGCTCGGTGAGCTGCTCGCTTGGCTTTCGATCAAAGCGAACAGACTCGTCGACCCGGCTGTAGATCCGAGTGATCGAGTCGAGGCGCCGCAACATCTCAGGCACCCAACCAGCGCCGAGTTCGACCGATGCGCCCCGCAGGTTCGGGTGTCGGTCGAGCACACCATCGACGAGCAGCATGCTGATGAAGGTCTCGGGTGGCTGATGCATCACGGTCGCGTCTTTGGTGCGCACGTTCTCGCCGCCACCCATCCAGTCCTTGGTCGCAGCACGTCCGTTGTTGCTCCACGACTTGAGCGCCTGCAGCGGCGAGCCGCCCACATGCAGCAGAAATGGCGTGTTCGATTCGGCCAGCCGGGCCCAGAATGGTTCGAGGTCGACGTGTCCAGGCGCGAAACCGATCGGCGCCCGGTGCGGCACCCACACTGCTTCGAGCCCGGCTTCGAGCACCCAGTCCAGCTCGGCGATTGCCCGTTGGGGGTCGTCGAGTGGGATGACGCCAACGCCCATCAGTCGGTCGTCGCTGCTGCAGAACTCGCTCATGTGGCGATTGTGGGCTCGAGCCGCGGCGTAGCGCAGCGCGGGGTCGGTCTTGGAACTGGGGTGGAAGGGCAGCACCACGCTGTGGGTGGCGAAGACGAGTTGCTTCTTGAAGCCGAGCATGTCCATGGCGACCGAGCGGTCAGGAGCGTTGAACGCACCGAGCGCCTGAATCTCTTTGGACTTTGCAATGAGTTCGTCGCCGAGTGCGATCTGTTGATTTCGATGGTCATTGGAGTGCTGATTGCCTTGGCCGACAATCACCTGAACTTCTTCGTCGGTCACGAGTGATGCTTCGTAGTTGACGAGGGGAATCTGGTCGCGATACTCGGGGTCGGCGTACGACGTTAAGAAGTCCGGCAGCTCCATGATGTGGCTGTCAGCGTCGTAAAAAGCGCGATCCGCAGGTGCGTAAACCATGAGTCCTCACTGGGTTATCGGTGCACTATGAGTAGCACAGCCTGCTGGCTCACGACACAGTTGCGGTGAACTTACGCATCAGCCACGGTCCCGCTTGCACCGGCGCATGGCGCGGTTCCTCGCCTGGGCTCAGACACGTCGGCAGACACGAGATCGTTGCATCCCAGTTGGCCATGTGGAAGAACGCAAACGATTGCCGAGCCGCGCCGTTGGTGAGGGCCACTCGATGGATCGTCGAGCGCCACCGATCGTTGGTCCACTGCGCAATCGAGTCGCCGAGGTTCACGACAAACATGTCGGGATTGGGGGTAACTGGCTGCCAACGGCCGTGGGCATCGACGATCTCGAGTCCTGCTACGTCGTCGGTTCTCAGAATCGTAAGGGTGCCGTAGTCGCTGTGCGGGCCGGCGCGAAGCGACGGCGATTCGGTTGCCCGTAGCAGCTGATGCGTGTCGGTGAGGGCGGGATAGTGCAGCGCTCGCATCGAGGTGATTGGCTGGTCGATCACGCCGGTGAAGTAGTCGGGGTCAAGGTCGAGTGCCACCGCCATGACCCGCATCAGCTGCTCAGAGACTGCAGCGAGCGCCTGGTAGTAACGTTTCCACGAGCGACGCAGTCTTGCTGGCTCGTCGGGCCACAGACTGGGCGAGCGGATCCACGCTTGTTCACTCGACATAGCCCGCAACACGCTGGCCCCAGCATCGGGCCCCACCGACAGCGATTCCTTAAGATCAGGGCCACTCGGCGACCCGTCGTCGAGTGACTTCGCAAGCGTTTCGAAACCGAACGACGAGTACCCGTATGGATAGCCGGGCTCGGGAAACGCAACCTCGTTTTTCTTGGCTTCGGGCAAGGCGAAAAACGCTGCTGCATCGTCCCATGCGTCGTCGGCAACTTGGCGATCGACGACCGACAACGGCAGCTGGAAGAAGCCGATCGTCTCGCACGCCTGCGCCATGAGCTGGGCCTGCTCGTCGACCGAAGCGTCGGGATCGACTACCGGAAGGTCCATCAAGACACTGTAAGGGGCTGGTGGGTAGGTGTGCTGATCTCTTGGCAGCCCCAAGAGTTGCGCGCATTCGGAGCTTCGACGCTGTGCCTAGCCGCAAAACCGCTAAGCCCGACCAGTGGTTTGCCGCCGCCAACATCTGGTGACCGAGGGGTGGGGGTGTTGTCACAAATAGCCGGTGGTGTCGCTCGCGACCGCGGTGCCCCTCGGGCTAATGTCGCAAACGGGCTGTGGCTGCCCCGAGAAAGAAGAGGGAACAATGTCTGGTGATGTGCTGATGCGTAAGGCTGGCGATGACGCACCCGTGCCTGAGTTCGAAACCACCGCATGGGTAACGCCGAAACCGCTCGAGGAGTGCACGGTCGCAATCGTGACGTCGGCCGCATTGCATCGCTCGGGTGATCAAGGGTTCGAGGCAGGCGATACCAGCTACCGTCTGTTGCCGAGCGATGCGCGCGACCTTGTCCTCGGCCACTGGAGCCCAAACTTCGATCGCACCGGCATCGCCATCGACCTCAACGTTGTCTATCCCATCGATCGCCTCGATGAACTTTCCGCCGACGGAACCATCGGCGCAGTTGCTCCCCGCCATGCGTCGTTCGCCGGCAATCAGCCCGATGACGTTGCGACCATCCGGATGGACTCCGGTCCCCGAGCAGCGGCCGAACTCAAGGCCGACGGGGTCGACGTCGTTTTGTTGACGCCCGTTTGACCGCTTTGCACGCGTACCGTGAGTACGCTCGCCCACGTTTTCGAAGCCGCTGGCATCGCCACCGTCGTCCTGGCTGCAACCCGGTCAGTTGTCGAACGGATGCATCCTCCCCGTGCACTTTATGGCAACTTCCCGCTCGGTCGGCCGCTCGGCAAGCCAGCCGACGCCGAGTTCCAACACGACGTCATTCGTCGCGCATTTGCCTTGTTGAACGACACCGAAGGCCCGGTTCTGGTTGATCATCCCGAAGTCATCGAAGCCAGCGAAGCGCCACTCTCGTGCACGTTGCCACCCCGGTTTGATGCAGGGCTGCCTGCATCGGTCGACGAAGCCAACGGCATCCGCAAGGCCTATGACCGGGCCGCCGAACGCGCCGGCGTCACTTCAGTCGGTCGAGTGATCGGCCCCGACGAAGTCCCAGCGGCGCTGCAGATCTTCGAGGACATCGCGGGTGGCGCAGCTTGGAAAGACGCAGGCATCCCCGGTGGCAACACAACTGCGGTATGCCACGACATACGCACCTACTACGAGGAAGCAGCCTTGGAGCTGGTCGCCGGCCCTCCGCCCGACGGTCGCGCCGCCGAAGCGTGGTTTTTCGAAACAACCGAGGCAGGCAGAACCGTCATGGCGGCCCGCACTGCCATTAAAGACCAAGGTGCTGCGTTCCCGATCTGGTTCTATATGGCCCCTGGTCATCGATGAGACTTGCGCTCGCGGTGTCGCACTCGATTCTCGCGAGGTATGGACCTTCTGACCCAAGGTCGACTTCGAACTCCTTCAGTTAGCGGTGCTGACGCCGACTGTTTGAGCATGGATTCTCAAGGCTCACATCCTTCTGCTGCGACCTCTGCGACCGGTACGGCTGGACAGTCAGGCCTGAGCTCGGAACATCGTGCGGCGCTCGGCGAAGCCGCCGAAATGATCGCCAATGGAGCGTCTACCGACGCTGCGGTTGCGCACCTCGTTGCCAAGGACATACCCAAGGTCGTAGCTAAGGTGCTGGTCAAGCAATACGACAAGCGCGCCAGCTGATCCCCAGCGCACCGAGCCTGCCGAGCTGGTCCTGACCGACAAGCAACCGATGCGGCAGTGGCACAGGGCGGTACGTCTCAGATGGAGGGCAAGGTGGCTGTGATTACCGGCGGCGCCAGCGGTACGGGCCGAGCATGCGCAACGCGGTTCGCAGTCGAGGGCGCCAAGGTGGTGATCGGCGACTGAGGGGCTGTACCCCTCACCCGAGTCATCGGGCCTAGTTCCCTTGAGGTATGTCACACCTGGCCGATTGGAGCCGTCTACGCCGTTCGGCTCACCGTGGGCCGAGCATCTGTGCGTATGCGATTGCAGGGAGTTCGAGTATGGCGGTCACCCAACGGTTGTCGAAGAAGCCGGCTGATGCCGCGCCGATCTGGCTGCCGCGACATGACTCGCTCGTGGTCGAACAAGCATCGGCCCGCCCGGCAGACCATGTCGAGGGTTACACGCCGAGCGCAAAGCTTCGTGCCGTTGTTCTTGGCAACCGATGGAAAACCGTAACGATAGTGGCCACGACGCTGACCGTCTTCGCCCTATTCGCCACGCTGCCCGCGCTCTTTGGTGCCGGGATCGGCAGCCTGATCAAGATTGCCTTCTACCAAGCTTGGACAATCGGCATCATGCTCGCTATCACTATTCGCGTGCGCACCGTCTCGGTCGGGACCGCGGCCAAGTACTGGCTCGCGGGGTTCTTCACGGTTGCCTTTGCGGCGTACTTCGCGAACGGGCCGGTGGCGGAACTTGTCGATCGAAGCGACGTCTGGATCACGCCGCTGCTCGAAGAGATCTTGAAAGCCATACCGCTGGCGGTTGCGGTGATCATGGGTCGCAAAGCGTGGCGGCAGCCAGGCCTGAGCGACCTGATGCTGCTCGGCTTCGCCGTTGGCGCTGGCTATGCGTTTCACGAAGAGGCGCTGTGGGAACGATCCGCCGCCTCCGGCTTCGAGCTCAATTCAGGCTTCTTCGTTCCGTCGGTCTTCCAACCCGACGGCTTGTTCGTTGTTGGCCAAGCAGTGTGGACGTCGGTCATTGCGCTCGCACTCGGGCTGATTCTCCTACATCGGCATCAGAGCGCGGCGGTTGTCGCCGCAGTCGCTGCTGTGCTCGCAGTAGTGCTCGATCACATGGCCACCAACGACAGCACAGCCGCTCTTGGATGGGTTCGCCAACTGCTCTTCGACGGCCGGTTGATGGCGGTTGTGTTCCTCGTTGGTGTCGCCGTCGCTCTCGCTCTCGATCTGCGCCGCCAACGTGCAACCTCGCTTCGAGATCACCTCTTTCCGAGTGAACGGCTTTTCGCAGCCACAGCCACTGGCGAGACCGAGGACTTTCTGGCGCCGCTCCTGACTGGCCGATATCGCCGTCGGCGCAACGGCGTGCACAACACGATCGACGCCACGGACCAGCAGTGGCCACCGCGATCAGAAGCTCACCCGGCCCCGGTGGCTGAGCTGGCACGCCTGGCCCGGGCTGCACGCGTTCCGGTCGGACCCGGCACGTCGCCCAGCGGCTGGGCCGCTGATAGCGAGACACCCGGCCGACATCGGTTCGTCGGCCCCGATGGCTTCACGGCCTACAGTGCCGGCGACAAAATAATCGAACCCGTCGAAGTAGTGTCGGTGCCGGTCGACTTCGACCAACTCGACATCGACGAAGCGCAGCGAGCGGAACTACAAACCCAGGTCGATGACGAAGCTGCACGTGCCGCCGACGCGGCAGCGGTGGGCCCAACCACCGTGACGATCTCGTCGACACGGGCACGTCCCGACGCAGTCGGCGTCACCACTCGCCAACGCCCAGGCGACTACCTGCAGTACCTGGGTGTCGGCGTCGTTGCGATCGGGTTGTTTGTTTTCGTCCGGCTTCTTACCGCTGGCGAAGCCTCTAGTGCGGTGATCGATACTGCGCTCAGCCTGCCCCACGCAACGAACAGCCCTGCGCTGATTCAAGGTCTCATCGGCGCCGCGGGCGCTGCGGTGGCACTGCGCGGCCGTGACTCCGCCGAGCTCGGCCGTGGATGCGAAGTCGGCCCTGGCGATGACCCCACCCCTGACCGTCCCAACGAATGCGAAGCATGACATGCTGATCCGAACATCTCTCTTGGCGCTGGATCAAGCCGCCCGACTGCAGTTCAACATCGGCGACGGCCTCGATCTGTGGCTCGACGACCGGCGGCTTGGAGCTCGACAAGACGACCGCAAAATCGCTCTCCGCCTCACCGGCGAGTCGGTAGCCGAGGGACTTCGTGCCGTGCACGTGCGAGGCCAGATCGGTTCAGTTCCGATCGACCTGAGTTATCAGCCCGAACCCAACCTGTTCTTCTCTCATGTCTGGGATGGCACGTCGGATGACCCTAGCGCACCAGGCAGCCCGTCGAACTTGGTGACAGAACTTCAGATTGGGTGGGAGATGGCGGCCGCCGCGTCTCGCCCGGCCCGCATCAAGTGGTGGCACCAAACGGTTGTGGTAGGCGGTATTGATCTGCGTAGCTTGGGCTGTGGCGGCGTGACACCAGATGTAGTGCATCATTACGACGCCGTCACCGACATCATGTGGCGCGGCAATGGGTCACGCATGACAAGTGCCCGGGCCACCAAGCCCCGTCACCTGTCGCGTCTTGCCATCAAGCCATCGGAGATCGCAGTGGCCGACGGCGAAGTTGCTCACGTGTTCGATCGCGCCGGGAACTTCAAGCGCACTCTGTCGACACTCAAGGGCCATGAGGTGGCTAGCGCCCGAACCGACGGCGAAGGCCGCGTGACGGCCTGGGCCCGCTCTGGTCACAAGTACACGATCGACCGCCGCAACGACAGTGAAGCCCTTCTGCGCAGCCCCGCTGGCGTGTGGGCTGTGATCGACTTTGACGAACGCGGTCGGGCCGTTGCAGTGACTGACCAAGACAAGTCGATGGCGACACTCGAATACACCCCGACGGGAGGCCTGTCGCGTGTCGTCGACTCGGCTGGGCTCGTCACCGAGATCCAACGCGACGAGCTCGGACGAGTCATTCGGTTTGCCGATTCGACTGGTCGACAGCTGGATCTCGCTCGTCACGAGTTCGGATCTGGCAGCGAGGTCACGGTCGTGACCGCCGAAGGGCGCGAGACTAAGCACCGCAGCGAGAGGCTCGACGATGGCACGTTCGTGCAGAGCCATACCTGTTGCGGAGCAGCGAATCCACGGGTGATCGAACATCGGTCTTTGGGCCCGCTCGGCGACGAACGGATTGTGCGAACGCCAGAGGGAATGGTGGCAACCGTCCGAAGTGCCAGTCGTTCCGACAACACGGGATCAACCGAGGTGCGACGCACCTCGATCGCATCGCCCGCGGGCACGACGATGAACATCGAGCGCCGTACCGATCGTCATCGCACCGGGCGCACCGACGAGACGGTGACCGTCGGCGAGGCAACCTCGACCAAGCAACTCGATCCCAAGACGCACACGACGTGGAGCCGGAGCGCGGCAGGCAAGGAATCCGCAGCACGGCTGGTGCCAGGCAAGTCGCTGCTCATTGAGACCGCAGGTGCTGGTTCACTCGAAATCGAGTTCGATGACAACGGACGTCCTCGTCGCCGTGAACGCGCTGGCGAGATCATGACGTATGGCTACGACCAAAACGGACGTCTGACCTGGACGGACTTCGAACGCTGGCGCCAGCACATTCATCACAACGAACAAGGTCGCATCAGCGCAATCGAGACGCCCGACGGCTGGCTTCAGATTGCACGCGACGCGGCGGGTCGAGTGACCGCACTGCAGGCGCCGAGCGACTCGGTAACCACTATTGCCCGCCGACCAGACGGCGTGATCTCATCGATTCACTACCCCTCGAGTAGCGAGGTTGGCGAAGTAGAGCAGATGATCTATGACCGCGATGGCTTGCTGGTCGGGCATCAATACGGCGCTGATCATCTGGTGGTCTACGAACGCGATGTCGCTGGCCGAGTGATCAACGTTGTCGCTCCGGGCGTGAAGATCTCGTCGACCTACGATGCAGTTACCGGCCAGCTCAGTGGCGTGGCCTCGGTCGACGGTGACAGCGTTCGCTACGAGCACGACGGAGATCTCGAATGTCTCGAAGAAGCCATGGGTCGCAGCGCGGGTCGGGTTGAGCGAGCATTTGATGACAATCACCGCGTCGCAGTGCGGCGAGTCAATGGAGCACACGACGTGCAGTACCGGCGGAACCTCGATGGCCGGATCACCGGCGTCGGTCCGTTGCAGTTCGAACGTAGCCAGAAAACCGGTTTGCCGGTTGCGCTGCACCTTGGCGGCTTGACGACAACTCGAAAGTACGACTCGTTCGGGCGCATTCAGAAACACGAGACCCGATTCGGCAAGCTGGCCATGGTCTTTTTCGGTGAAGAAATCGAACGCGACGACTTCGGACGGGTTTCGCAAATCAAAGAAACCGCCCAGGGCCGAGAGCGTGTCATCAACTATTCCTATAGCGAGGCTCGCCGGCTCGAGTCGGTAACCGTCGACGGCGAGGTGACCCTGTCGCTGACCTATGACAGCAACGGCAACATCACCGAGCTGAACCGGCTCGGTCGAGCAATGCCTCTCGAGGCCGATGCGGCTGACCGGCTTGTTCGGGTGGCCGGGCAAACAACGACCCATGACGAGTGCGGCAATTTCACCGGCATCGGTCAAGGCGGCGCGGTGCGCAGCTACCAGTTTGACGGTCTTGGTCGTTTGGTCGGATCGCGCGACGCCCATCACGAAGTGGTTCATGTGCTTGATGCGATCGGCCGACCAATCCGAATTTCTGGAGCGGGCGCCCCGACTCGACTGCTGTGGGACGGTGACCGAGTGGCTGCGACCTTGAGCGAACAAGGTCAGGTCGACATACGGTTCCTGGATTCAGGGACCGGCGCCTGCCCCGAGGCCCTCACCCGGGGTGGCGCCAGCTATATGTTGGTCACCGATCACCTCGGCAGCGTGCGGGCGGTGGTCGAGGCCGAGAACGGCGCGGTGGTGCAGACTCTCAACTACGACGCGCTCGGTCGACCGATTGTGAACACCGATCCAGGGTGGCAGCCGTTTGGGTTCGCCGGCGGGCTGCACGAAACCGTGGGCGGCTTAGTGCGATTTCAGGCCCGTACCTATGACCCGTTCATCGGCCGATTCCTGAGTCGCGACCCGCTCGGGTTTGCGGGAGGTCAAGTAAACCTGTATCAGTACGCACTTGGTGACCCGGTCAACAATGTCGATCCGACCGGGATGCTGGTCGGCCCTAGCGGGGAGATCAATGCGTGCGACGACAACTTCATAGGTAAGCGTCCTTTGTCGGCTGATCATGTCTACATGCGCAGCGATGCGTGGACGTCGGGTATGACGCCGCTGACCACACTCGGTGTCATGGGCCGGGCGCTATCGACCTGGACCAAGGGTTCAACTTTCGGCGATCCAGCTTGCCGCAAGCTCGATGCCATCGTTGCGCCGTGTGCTGGCGAATCGTTTGACACGACCCCACTTGCTGGCAGTTGGACTCAGACCAGCCTGTGCTTCGGCGACGAGTGGAGCGCGTTGCAGACCGCGGCCCATCCTGGAGCGTGGCAGTTCGACGCCTCGGCGTGGGATCAAGGTCGCGGTGTGCGCGACACCTTTGGCCGCCTGGCCAGGATCAAGGCATCGTTCGACGAGTTCCGCCCGGTGGCCAGCGACCGCCTCTCTGCACTCATCGAATCGATGTTCCCCTAGCAGGGTTTGCGAAACCCGAGTTTCGGCTACTGAACGCAGCGCCCACGAAATTGTCGTAGCGGTCGTTTAGGTTGGCTGGTGCATGGCATTCACCGAAACTACTGGGCGCACTGAACCACCTCGCCCCTCGTCCGACGAGGTTCTGACCGAGCTCACCCGGGACATCAAACTGTTGGCAGGGCCCGACGCCGCGCCTCGGCCCGAGCAGATCGAAGCAGTGACCGCAGTGGTTGCGAACCGTCAGCGCACGCTGCTGGTGGCGCGTACCGGGTTCGGCAAGTCGGCGGTCTACTTCTCATCGACGCGCATGTTGCGTGACCGAGGGTGGGGCCCGACCGTTGTCGTGTCTCCGTTGTTGGCGCTGATGCGAGACCAGGTTGCGGCGGCCGAAAAGCTTGGCCTGAATGCGGTCACGATCAACTCATCGAACATCGACGCGTGGGACGACATCGAGGCCCAGGTCGCGGCCGATGCGGTTGATCTGATGCTGATCGCACCCGAGCGGTTGTCGAATCCTGGTTTCCGCCGCCGGGTGTTCAACACATTGCAGACGCGCGCGTTCATGCTGGTCTGCGACGAAGCGCACTGCATCAGCGACTGGGGCCACGACTTCCGTCCTGATTACCGCCGCCTACGGCAGTTACTCGCCGACCTGCCGCAGTGGACTCCGGTGTTGGCGACTACCGCAACCGCCAACCAGCGGGTGACCGACGATGTTGCCGCTCAACTCGGCGATGACAGCCTGGTCCTTCGGACCACACTCGATCGCCAGTCTTTGCACCTCTCGGTGGTTGACCTGCCCGACGACGCCCATCGTCTGGCGTGGCTTGCCGAGACGCTGCCTCAGCTCGACGGCTCGGGCATCGTGTACACGCTCACGGTCGCGCAGGCTCACGAAACCGCCGACTGGCTGGCAGCACAAGGGTTGAATGTCGGCGCATACACCGGCCAAGTCGAGACCGAAGATCGCCTCCAACTCGAATCCAGGTTGCGAGGCAACGACATCAAAGCGCTGGTGGCCACCAGCGCGCTTGGCATGGGCTTCGACAAGGGTGACCTGGCGTTCTGCGTGCACATGGGCTTGCCGCCCACCCCGGTGGCGTACTACCAACAGATCGGGCGCGCCGGGCGCAATATCGAGCGGGCTGAGGCCATTGCCGTGCCGCGACCGGTCGAAGACGCCCGCATCTGGAAGTGGTTCGAGTCGGTGGCGATGCCAAGCGAAGCGATCTGCATCACCGCACTTGATCAGCTCAATCCACACGAGCCGACGGGCATTGCTGACCTTGAGCGATACGTGAATCTGGGTCGGTCGAGGCTGTCGACACTCATGAACATCCTCGAGGTCGACGGCGCAGTCGAGCGGATCGGGTCAGGATGGATTCGGTCGGACCGCCCATGGGTCTACAACCACGAGATTGCCGACACGTTGCGCGATTTGCGACGAAGCGAAGGCGCCGAAATGCTTGCCTGGGCAAAGCTCGATGGTTGCCGGTTGCGATACTTGCGCGAGTCGCTCGACGACAACCAGGCCGTCGATTGCGGTCGATGCGATCGATGCACCTCGCACACGTGGCAATCGGATCCAGAGCCGGAGCTTGTGTCAAAGGCAGCTATCCACCTGCAAGGCGGCGAGGTCATTGTCCAACCTCGCAAACAGTGGCCAACCCGGATCGATGAGCCAAAAGGACGCATCGGGGCTGACTACCAAGCTGAGTCAGGCCGGGCGCTCGCCCGGCTCGGCGACGGGGGATGGGACCCGGTCGTCGAAGGACTGCTCACGTTGGCCCGCAACGGTCACGAGGTCACCTTGACCGATGAACTGATCAAGGGCTGCGCGGCTGCGCTGAAGCGATGGCAGTGGGCAGATCGGCCGGTTTGGATCTGTCCCATGCCTTCGCGCCGAAGCAGAGTGCTGATCGAGGCGATTGCCGACTCGCTGGGGGCGCTGGGGAAAATGCCGGTGCATCGAGCGTTGGTCGCATCGACGAACGAGCAGGCCCCAGCCGATCAGTTCCAGGACGGGCAGGCAAACTCGGCGCACCAAGTGCTCAATGTGTGGCATCGCTTGGAGGTTTCCGAACAGTCGATCCCGCAGCCGAGCATTTTCGCCGGACCTGTATTGCTGATCGACGACGAGGTCGACAGCCGGTGGACGATGACCGTGGCGGCATATCGGCTTCGCCAGGCAGGCTCAGGGCCCGTTCTTCCGTTCGCACTCAGGTCTCGCTGAAGGGCGGAGATTCGCCCGAGACCCAGCTACCAGATCTCGCGTCTGTCTCGCCACGACCGCACGCCCATACCGACACAAAAAATCGAGAACACGACCAGGCCAGCAATTGCGTAGGGCAGCACCGAAGACTCGTCTTCGACCGTGATTGAAACGGTTTCGGCAGCCAATTCCGTTGCGTCATTTGGTGCCGGGCCTGGCGTGTCGGCAGTCGGTTCGACCGTTGGCTCGGCGATTTGCTGTGACACCGCATCCACGGTTGGAAGCGGCTCCGCTGCCGCCGTGGGCAACGGAGTAGGCAGAACGATGACTTCGGGTTCGACTGTCGCCGTTGGCTCAGCAGGCGTAGGCGCAGGAGTCGACTCGGCGGCGGCAAGGGTCGGCTCAGGCGGAACAGGAGTTGCGGTGGCATCGGGGGTCGGCGTGGGTACGGCGCCGATGAATGGGTCGCGGGGTTCTTGGTCGTCTTCGTTGGGTACGCCGTCGCCGTCGATGTCGGTGTCGCACACATCGCCGTCGCCGTCGTCGTCGAGATCTGCCTGGTCTGGGTTGGCGATGTTGTCACAGTTGTCGGGCGCAGGCTCGTCGAAGCCGTCGCCGTCGGTGTCGGCCCCGGATGGTTGGGCAACAGCGGTTGGTTCGGCGGTCGCCACCGGAGCGATCTGAACAGCAGGATCATTCGGCGCAAAATCCTCAGGGTTCACGACACCGTCGCCGTCGATGTCGGTGTCGCACACATCGCCGTCGCCGTCACCGTCGAGATCTGCTTGGTCAGGGTTGGCCACGTTGTCACAATTGTCGGGCGACGGCTCGGCGATACCGTCGCCGTCGCTGTCGTCGATCTGGCCGCTGGGGTTTGCCGGGGCAGCAGTCGATGGTGCGACCGCCCGGGCAAGTGGTGCCAGCACAATGTTCTCGTCGACCTCGCGGGTGACGCCGCCATAGGTGCGGGTGATGTTCAGCCGATATTGATGCATTCGAGCGTTGGTCCACTGGTCATCAGCTGGCACTTCGAGCCCATAGGCATCGGCTCGGCCATTCCCCGTGGACACCCACACCGCATCGGGAGCGTCGAAGCCAGCGCGCCCGAGCGCTCGACTGAGATCGAACATGGTCGAGGACCGCGATCCGTAGACGCCAGAGATGAATCCCTCGGCGTGGATGCCTTCGGTCCAGGCATCGAGAAACGAAAGCACTGCTTCGGCACAACCCGATCGGTATGCCTCCATGTCGTAGTAGATCGGCGAACCGACCGGCATGCCGAGCCGGGTCACAGATTGCACGGCATCGGCAGCAGCGGCGAGCCCTTGGGCGCGGGCCGTGGCCGGGTCGAGAGACAGACCCTCGTACCGAGCCGTGGCGCACCGGTCAGGTGCCTGGAAGCCGACATAGATAGGGATCAAGCTCCATCCATCGGCGAAGACCTCGCTGACCCAAGCCGGAGTCAGGTTCGTCTGCACCTTGTCGGCCCGGTTGTCCCAGCTCGAGTTGACCGGTATGTAGACCCCAGCGGTGTTGTACGGAGAGAAGTCCTTCCAGATCGCCATCTGCGCAGTCGTCATGGCTGACTTGGCGTCGAACGCGGCGCCGATGGGTGCGTCGGGGGGCGGGGGCGCGGTTTCGCCCGCGATCACAAACGTGGCCGAAGCACCAGACGTCGTGCCTCGAACAGTGACCGTCCACGTCTGGGGAGCGTCGCAGTTCCAGCGCATGGCAACCCGACCTGATTCGTCGGCATTGCGTCGCGAGAACACCCCGTTGAGCTCAGGCGAGGAGAACTCAACCGCCTCGCCCGGAATCAGACCGGCCACCGTGCCGAGCGGACGAACAATGGCATCGCACAAAAATGGATTCTCGGTGAGTGTTACCGAGAGCGTGTCTTGGGCTGACGACTGGGGAGCGGCGAGCGGCAGCGAAACGATCGCGACAATGGCGGTCGCAACGAACCGCCAAAGAACGGATTTCATCGTACGCAAAAGTACTCGTGATCTGGGTGCAAGTGGGGGCGCCCCGGCGATTCCCGACCGGGATGGTTTATGTATCGATCGACACATTGCGCCCCAGAACATGTGGACAAGGTTGTGGGTAGTGGCACAAGCTTGTGGAAAACACCCCTTATTTGGTGAAAGGTGCTTCGCACTACACACGATCTCGCGCCGTCGGGAAGAACAAGGTGGTGGCTAAGGTTGCACATCTCCGGAGGTTCTCGTGGCTAACTCATTCAAAACCGTGGCGCTGTTGGCGCTGCTCGGTGGCCTAGCGATGGCCATTGGTGGCGCACTCGGCGGCACCGGCGGACTGACCATTGGGCTCGGCATCGGGTTGATCATGGCCGGAGGGTCGTATTGGTTCAGCGACAAGTTGGCGATCAAGAGCGCGCGAGCAGTTCCAGCGGACCCTGCGCAGTACCCGGAGTACTTCGCCATCATGGAGGACCTGACTCGCCGAGCCGACATGCCGATGCCGAAGCTCTATGTGACCCCGAATCGCCAGCCAAATGCTTTCGCGACCGGTCGAAATCCGAAAAACGCCGCGGTGGCGGTGACCGTTGGTCTGCTCGAACTCATGGAGTGGGACGAAGTGCGAGGTGTGTTGGCGCACGAACTTGCGCACATCGAAAATCGAGACATCTTGGTTGGTTCGGTGGCCGCTGCGATCGCTATGGCTGTGACTTACGCCGCCCGCATCGCTATGTGGAGTGGCATGCGGGGCCGGGGTCGCGGTGGCAATCAGAATCCGCTGGTGATGATCGGAACTATCGTTCTCGCTCCGATCGCCGCCGGCTTCATCAAGTCTGCGATAAGTCGCACTCGCGAGTACAAAGCCGACGCCAGCGCCGCCCGCCTGATGGGCGACGCCGAACCGCTTGCGCGGGCGCTGGAAAAGCTCGGCATGGCATCAGGTCGCATCGCTCCAGATGGCGTCGTCCCCGAACAGGCGTCGCACTACATCGTCAACCCATTTGGAACAAGCACACAATCGAACTTCGGTGGTGGGGGCTTGGGCGGGCTGAGTCGCATGTTCTCTACCCATCCTCCGCTGGCGGACCGGGTACGCGAGTTGCGCTCAGGGTCCTGGCAGTAGCCAGCTCATCGCCCGCCGTCGAACGGCGTCCATGGTGGCCAAACGGACTGCTGTGATCCGAGATCTCGCAGTTAACAGCTACAGTCACGCCGATGCGGGTTCTCTTTGTCTGTACCGCCAACATCTGCCGCTCGCCCATGGCTGCGGCGTTGTTCGCAAAGTCTGCGCATGGACATCAGGCAAGCGACGCATATTCGGCTTCAGCTGGATTTCTCGAGGGCGGTCGCCCTGTGCACGAAAGCGTGCGAAAACTGCTCGATGAACGCGGAATCGACGTGACTCGAAAGAAGAGCCAGAAGCTCAGCGCCGACATCGTCGATCACGCCGACGTCATCCTGACAATGACCAGCGAGCATGCTCGCGGTGTGGTCTCTCGCTTCCCGCGTTCGATCTCCGACGTGTACACGCTGCGCCACTTCGGTTCGGTCGTTGCCCCGAGATCTCGTGCCCAGACCACCCGCCAATGGCTCGACCAGACCAACGCGGCGAATCGACGGGCCTACCTGGGCGACGACGTGTTGCTTGACATTCCGGATCCGATCGGGCACGACTTCAAAGTTTTCAGCGGACTCGCCACCGAACTTGAGAATTCGATCGGGTGGATCATGGACTGCGCCTATCCGGCCCACGCCCGCACGTCTTAAAGGCCGCCGCGGGTTGGCGCAGCGCGAAGCTCATTTAGTGCGCAACTCTTGGGCTGCCAAGAGATCAGCACACCTATCGCTAGCCCCCTAAGTTGTTGATGTCCACCGGGCACGTGGTGACTGGGGACTGAGGGGGCGACGCAGACGCGGTGTCTAGTCGCCCGGAGGCAGGTGCACCACTCGGGGCATCATGTCGGTTCGGCGACCGGCAGCCAGCGTCCTTTTTTGTTCACGGAGGTCGATTGTGATTCGGGGCGCCGGCGGGAAGGACCTGGGTTCTGTCTTTTCGCGGCGTGATCGCTGATCGGGTTCGGCCGAAGTCAAGTCGATAGGCTCAGCCCATCCGGGCGCAGCCAGATCTGTTCTTTCGGATACATCAGTGCCAACGGATTCCATGTCTGACAAGTCGAACGGCTCAGACGAGCTGGTGGGCGCGAGCCACAGTGGGGCCGTCCTGCTCAACTCCGGTACTGCAGTGGCCAGGCCTACGGTTGCGGTAGCCGTGGTTGGCTGCAGCTCATCGATATGCGATCTCCAACGGGGGAGCAGCCGGGCCAGCAGGGTTCCGGCGAGTAGACCCCCAAGGCCGGTCAGTAGCGCAATTCGGAACAGATTCGGGCTGCGGGGTGCACCAGGGAACGACGCCTCGGACTCTAAGGTCGATGGAGATTGATCGATCAGCACCCGGGCATAGGTGTCAACGACGTCGGCGGCAACGTCGGCGAACTCGGCGTCGGCGTACAGCTCGATGAGCGCTCCGTCGGCGCGTGCGCCTATGTCGACGGACAACGCAAACGCTTGGTCGTACTTTTGGGCGATTTTGGCCCGGAAGGCAGCCACGACCTTGGGCGATGTGGCGTCGGTCAACGTTTGTTCGGCCCCGTCGATCACCGCCGTAGAGCGATAGGTGGGCGTGGCGAGCCCGGCAAATACGGCGCCAGCAGCCAAGAAGATCAGCAGCGACAGGGCAATCAGCGGCCACCGCGAGCGGAGTACGTGCACGGCGAGAGTCAGTCGCGGAAGTTGCCGAATTGCAGCGGGATGTCGAAGTCGCCGCCTTTGATTGCAGCCATCACTTCTTGCAACGAGTCGCGCTTCTTGCCTTGGACTCGAAGCTGTTCTCCTTGGGTCGAGGATTGGATGCCCTTAATCCCCAGTGCCTTGATGAATTTGTTCAGTTCTTTGGCCTTATCGCTCGATATCCCGGCGGTGAGTGCGACATGCTGGCGGGCCCGGCCACCCGAGGCTTGTTCTACCTCGCCGTAATCGAGAGCTTTAAGCGACACGTTGCGGCGGACCATTTTCTCTTCCAGCACCTGACGCAGCGCAGTCAGCCGGTCCTCGTTGGCCGAGTTGAGAGTAATAGAATCTTCGCCGAGCTCGACTGTCGAGTCGGTGCCTTTAAAATCGAACCGGGTTGCGACCTCGCGACTCGCTTGGTCAACAGCGTTGCGAATTTCTTGCATGTCGACTTCAGATGTCACATCAAAGGTAGGCATGAGGATGAATCTAGTGCAGTGCGCTCGGGCTCGTTCACCCAGGCGATAAGCGAAGAACCCGACCGAAAAACCGCGCCGCGATTTCGGCCGTGACAGATATGGTATTGCCTCCACAAGGGTCAGTGCCCGAGCGGCCAAAGGGAACGGGCTGTAAACCCGTCGTGATTTCACTTCGGAGGTTCAAATCCTCCCTGGCCCACTTGTGATCAGCGCCCGGCTTCGGCCGGGCGCTGGTTGATTTTCAAGCGGGTTGACTCGGCGGAGGTGCATTCGATTGCAGTCTCCAATGCCGTCGGTCACGTGCGTGCCGCTTTGAGTCGATCGGGCATCATCGGCGCTTTACTCCAACTGAAGGCGAGCCACGGAGTAGCGTCGCGACCATGCGTTCACGTTTACGTTCTGCGCAACTTCGAGCACTCTTGCTGGGAGTTGTCACTATTTTGCTGACTTCGGGTTGCCTCCGGGTGAACCTCAATGTCGACGTGCGCGACGACGGTTCAGCCCAGCTAGAGGGTTTGGCTGCAATCAACGCGGATCTGTTCGCCTCTGCATTCGAAGGAGTCGGTGACGGCTTCGGGGGCTCCGAAGACGAGTTCAGCCGCAGCGCGATCTGCGATGGCTTCCTCGAAGACGAAGGCATCGGCGGCGCCGAGGCCGACATCGAGCCCTACGAGCAGGATGGCTTTTGCGGAGCAATCTTCACCCAAGAGTATTCGCCAGCTCAACTCGACGAGCTGCGCGGCGAGCTCGACGCAGGCGCAGTCTTACGTCAAGACGGCGATGGCTGGACGTTCGAGCTCCCCTTCAGCGAAGACGAGTTCGATTCCAGCGAGGCAGATGCGTTCGGCTTCGACGATGTGTTCGCCGATGCCGAGTACATCGTCCGGGTACGGCTCCCGGGTCAACAGGCTGATCACAACGGTGACTACATCGACAGCGAAGGTTTTGTTGTTTGGGACCTCGACGTCACCAACTTGCCATCTGAGCCGCTGCGATTGCGCACCCAACCAGGCGAGACCATCTTTGGAAGTCAGGCACCTCCAGCAAGCAGCCTCAGCGGTGGTTCCAGTGGCGGCGGCATCGTCACCTATCTTCTGATCGGTGTGGCCGTCTTGGCGGCGTTGGCGGCAGCCGCCTGGTTTTTCACGAAGCGCAAGCAGGACGCACCCGAAGTACCACTTCAGAGTGGCTTCGAGCCGTCTGGCCCTTCGGCTCCAACGCTCGCAGGCGCAACCGCGTTTGCGCCGAATAGCCCGGGCGCTCCTGTGACTCCGGTCGCTGAGTCGCCTGGCGAGACAGTCATCATGCAGCGAGAACCGCAGCCAGCCGCTGCTCCCGAAGCGCTGGGTCGGCAGCTCACCCCGGCCCAGGCCACCGAACCGACGTGGGATCCAGCTCGCGGCAGTTATGTGCAGTGGGACCCAACGAACAGTCGGTGGCTGATCTACAACGATGACACCAAGAGTTGGGCTCCCGAAGTCTGAGCTCTCGGCTGCTTGCCCAGAGAAGAAATCTCGGGCTCGTCGAAGGTGGGTTCGGGCCTCGATTCTGTGAGGCCGCTGACTCTTACCCTCAAGATCTCTCGGGCTGAGTCCTGTGGACGTCGAGAGACGCTCAGTCCGGCCTTGGTCACAGTGATCGGTCGGTGCTAGGCCAGGTGCATGACTTCGCATGACACCGTGTTGATCGACCAGCCAGCCAATGGCGTGACGCGGCTCACCATGAATCGGCCCGGCAAGCTCAACGCGCTGACGCTGGAGATGGTGCAGGCGCTGCACACCGCTCTCGACGCGGTAGACGCAGATCACACCTGTCGAGTGGTGATTCTGACCGGGGCAGGCAAGGGCTTTTGTGCGGGCCTTGACCTGAATGGGTTCGGAACTGTGCCCGGAACCGAGGATCTCGGCGGGGTTCAGCAAGGTATGGCGACCCAGCAACTCATCGCCGATGTTGTGCATCACATGCGCGACGTCCGCCAGCCGATCATCTCTGCGATCAACGGGGCCGCAGCGGGCGGTGGCTTTGCGTTCGCATGTGCATCCGACATTCGTTATTGCGGCGAGAGCGCCAAATTCGGTACTGCATTCGTGCGGCTTGGCCTGTCAGGCTGCGACATCGGTGTCAGCTGGATGCTGCCCCGGCTGATTGGCGCAAGTCGCGCATGGGAGCTGCTTCTGACTGGCCGAGTGTTCGATGCGGCCGAGGCCGACCGGATTGGGTTGGTAAGCCGCATGGTGCCCGACAATGTGCTCGAGGACACGGTCATGACTGTTGCCGCAGAGATTGCCGCCAACAGTCCCTTTGGTGTGTGGATGACCAAGGAAGCAATGTGGGCGAATCTCGAGATATCGAGCATGCGGGCCGGAATCGATCTCGAGAATCGCAATCAGATCATGGCCAGCCAAACGTCCGACGCTCGTCTGGGTATGAGCAGCTTGCCCGGTCAAAAGCGCGACTGGACCAATAGCTAGATATCGGCTGGGGCCGCATCCGTCAGGCCGTTTCGCTCCGATTGAGCGTGCTTGCCCCGTCGAATCGCTGACGGTATGTTTTCGAAATGCGGGAATGGCGGTTTTTGGCATTGTTGATTTTTATGGGCACTGGTGGCGACCGGTTGCGGGTCGGCCACAGACGACCCGGTGGTGGCCGAATCGGACCCCACTGCGATCGCAGAGGTCGAACCAACGCTTGAGCCACCGGCCCCACCCGCGCCAATGTCGAGCGCCGTGGCGACGCCCGAGCCAGCTGCGACACCCGAACCAACTGCGACACCCGAACCGATTGTGCTCGCTGTCGATGATCGAGCTGGCGCGTTCGAGTGCGCCAATCAGGAACCCGGCGTTGTTCGTACTGACCCTGAGCTCGATGCCGAGCTCGAAGCGTTAGTCGGCGACGGGGTTCCGGGCCTCGTTGCTGCTTCGGTCAGCAGCGATGGCGTGCTACGTATCGGTGTTGCGGGTGAGCGTTCGACCAATGGCGATGATCCAATGTTGGCGACCGACCGTATGCACCTGGGCTCCGGTTCAGGACTCGGCATGGTAGTGAGCGGACGGAACATCGCCTTCAAACCATTCGACGGCGGGGCGACGGTCGAGTTGCATGTGCAGAGTCCCAAGTCCGAGGCCGCCGGGTTCAACGATCTGACGACCGATGTCGAAGGCCGGATCTACGTTGGCGAGCTGGGCGCCAGCCCATTTAGCGCTGCCCAGTAACCCCCGCCGCCATCCCCATTTCGTGACATTGCCCTGGGGGTGTTCGCGCGAGTTTGGTGACATTGCCCTGGGGGTGTTCGCGCGAGTTTGGTGACATTGCCCTGGGGGTGTTCGCGCGAGTTTGGTGACATTGCCCTGGGGGTGTTCGCGCGAGTTTGGTGACATTGCCCTGGGGGTGTTCGCGCGAGTTTGGTGACATTG
>ENA-ORXT01000930-ORXT01000930.1-marine-metagenome-genome-assembly--contig:-NODE-930-length-42188-cov-21.203890_pt1 | contig 42188 bp, 35 predicted proteins | sample MGYA00237868_ERZ511482 | MGnify/ENA metagenome assembly ERZ511482 | reverse complement strand
CCGGCGGAGAAGCCGTCGGGGAACGACAGGATGATCTCTTCCGGGTCGCTGGTGTCGATGTCGAAGTCGGGTCCGGCACCACCGGGGGAGGCCGAGACGAACTCGTACACGGCGGGGTTGCCGAACACATCGGTGAACTCCGGGGAGAAGTCGTGCAACTCGAAGTTGTCACAGTCGCCCGGAGCGTTACAACCAATCGACACCTCGTAGGTGACGGTCGAGCCGCTGGGGAACGTGCCGTCCTCGTTGGCGAAGGGCTGCGTCTGCGACAGCGACTTCGTGAGCGTCGGCTCGCCTGCGTACGTTGCGCCGCCAGGGATCGCCAGCACTGTCAAGGCAACAGCAAAGGCCGCCAACAGCCGGGTGATCAGCTTGGGAGCGGTGCTCCAAGGTCGATAATTCATGATGTTTTCGCCATTTCGTTCGCCATGTAGAGCATGGTCTGGGGTGTCGTCATGTGCTTCTCGTAGCCAAACCGGACTGAATTGTCGCTGAGAGAGTCACGACAAGGGGACGCAGTGAGTTGCGGGAAGTTTCAAAAATCTACCGAAAGTTGCAAACCTTTGCAAGAAGTCTTTGGCCACAGAACGTGATCGTCATATGAACCTGAACATGACATTTAAGGTTACCTCACTTTTCGCAACCAACTGACCGCTCTCCGGTCGGACAGCGACCCGATCCGACTCCAGAGCAGCGTTTGTCTGCGTTCCCGTTCCGACAGACCACCGCACTTTAACGAATCACTGGTCCGCACGGAGCGCGTTCACGGCGCACGGAAAGCGTTGGCAACGCCAATGTTGATGGCATCTTGAATGACAGATTCTTTCTCTGACGGTCCCTATCGAGGTCGATTCGACGCCCCGATCCCGACTCATCCGGCCTGACGGCGGCCAAGCCGGGTCAGCTCCCGAGGACCGCAGGCAACCAGTCGTCCAGACGGGCGGTGATCACATCGTCGCTGTTGCTCAGCAGATGCCCGTCGCCAGACAGAACCTCGATATCGCCATGGCCGGCGATCGACTGCACCATCTGGCTCGCTTCGAGCGGAAGGATCTCGTCGCGGTCACCGTGGAACAACAGCAGTGGCCGACCGGCAAGCGCAGCGGCGACTTCGCAACCTGCCGACTGCGTGGCAAAGGTGACGACGCCGACCACCGAGGCTGTCATCACGACCGCCGCCCTGATCGCCACCGCTCCACCGAAGCTGTGTCCCATCACGACGATGCGCTCGGCGCCGGCGTCACGAGCCCACTCGACGCCGCAGGCGAGGTCGTGGGCGCACAGGTCGAGGTTGTTCGGTTCCCGGTAGCTCACCCGCAGCACACGTACGCCGCGGTTGGACCATCGCTCCCCCAGCTGCTGATACAGCCCGCGGCCCGGGCCGAGCAGGCCGCCCATCGCTCCCCCGCACAGCACGAGTGCGGCAGATCGCGGATCGACCATCGGCTCGTGCCACAGCACACTCAGCAGCCCGCGCGAGGTGTACACCTCTCGATGGCGCAGCGACTCGGTGATCGAGGTCTCAGCAGTGGCGAGCGGGTGCAACGCCTCGAGGGCAGTTGGGTTTGTCGGGTCACCGATCTCAGACACCGGCCCAGTGTTCCACGTTCACGTCACCGCGCTCAGGGTGCGAGCACGCCCGCCCTCTCGATCCCCCTCCCCCCCCCGGATTGGTCGACGTGTCCTCCGTCACGTCGACAGGCGGGGTCGGGAACTACGGTCGGTTCTGCCATGGCGATGTCCACCGATGCACCCGCTTTCGATCTCGATGATCCGACCGACCTCGACCACACGATGAGGATCGGCATGGCCTGGATCGAGCTGCGCCGTGGCGCCGGATCTGCCCGCCTCCGCGACTACTTCTTCGGACGCGAGGAGCCTCTCGAGCAGGGCCAGATGGATGCTCTCGACCTGCTGGTGCGTCGTGATCGGACGATGAAGGGCCTCGCGGAACGCCTCCGGATCGAGCCCTCGACCGCCACCCGAGCGGTCCAACGCATCGTGAAGAGCGGCCTTGCCGAGCGTTACCCGTCCACTGACGACGGGCGAGTCGTGATGGTCCGGATCACCAGCGAAGGCAAGCGGCGCCACGCTGTGGTCGCCGAACGGCGGGCGCTCGCCATGGCACGCATCATCGGCTCGTTTGCGCCGGACGAGCGTTCGCAACTCGCCGAGCTGCTCGAACGACTCACCACCGCGATCGACGATGTCGTCGACGAACTCGACGCCACCGGATCGGTCGGATCTGCCGCGTCCTCGGTCGCGGGTCCGGCGACGGATCCTGCAACGCATCCCGTTGCTCCGCCAGCCGGCTCCGGGGCGGGCAGCTGAATCCGGAGTGAGTGATCCGGTAGGGTCCCGTTTCGATGGCTGACCAGGCGGTGTTCGCAGAGCAAGCAATGGAGTACGCCCCTCAGCTGTACTCCGCAGCCATGCGTATGACGCGCAACCGTGCCGACGCCGAGGATCTGGTGCAGGAGGCCTACCTCAAGGGGTTCCGCAGTTTTCACACCTTCACCGAAGGCACCAATCTGCGGGCCTGGATGTTCCGGATTCTGACCAACACGTACATCAACAAGTACCGGGCCAAGCAGCGTCGACCCGAAGAGTCCGATCTCGGGGAGATCGAAGACCTCTACCTCTACAAGAGGCTTGGGACCTTTCAGGATGCTTCGATCGGTCGGTCCGCCGAGGAGTCGCTGATGGAGATGCTCCCCGACGACGAGGTGAAGGAGGCACTCGAAGCACTCCCGGACAACTTTCGACTGCCCGTGATCCTCGCCGATGTCGAGGGATTCGCGTACAAAGAGATCGCCGAGATGCTCGACATTCCGATCGGCACGGTGATGTCGCGGCTGCATCGGGGAAGAAAGGCGATGCAAAGGGAGTTGCACTCATTTGCAGTCGAACGAGGACTCGCTGAACCGAACACGGAAGGACAGGAGACGTACTGATGGACGCAGGTAACACATCCGATTGCAATCAAGCGCTCCAAGAACTCGACCTGTTCCTCGACTCCGAACTGTCCGACGCCGCACGCGAGACGATCCATCATCACCTCGACGACTGCCCCGACTGCCTGAGCGCCTTTGACTTCCACGCCGAGTTGAAGCAGGTCATCCAGAAGAAGTGCCAGGAGAACGAGATGCCGGCCGACCTCCTGTCGAAGATCGAAAAGTGCTTCAACACCGACTTCGACGGCGACGGCGTGATCGGCTGAACACCGCGGTGTCTGCATCGCGGTGTCTGCATCGCGGTGTCTGACCTGTGAGCGGTGTCTGACCTGTGAGTGGCCCGGATGAGCGCTACCGACACGATCGTCCTGCTCGTCGCGCTGGCGTCCACGTGGGCAATGACCGGTGTCATCTGGGTGATGCAGCTGGTCCACTACCCGATCTTCGACGCCATCGAGCCGGGTGACGACGACGAACTCTGGCAGCGCTTCGCCCGTCGCCACACCTCGACGATCAGTCCCGTCGTCGGACCACTGATGCTCGCCGAAGGAACGACCGGGCTCGCGCTCGTCGCATCGCCGCCAGCCGACATCGGCCGTCTGCTTCCCCTGGTCGCCCTCGCGCTGATGGGCGTTGCGTACGGAACGACCGCTCTCGTGTCCGCCCGCCTCCACGGACGACTGGGACCACGCTTCGATCCTGCACTGCATCGTCGACTGCTGACCACCAACTGGCTGCGGACAGCGGCGTGGTCGACGCGCGCCGTCGTGATGTGCGTCATCGCCGCGCTCGCCATCGCCTGAATCGGGGCGCGCCGCGCCTGAGGCAGGACGCAGCGGACGGACTCGACGAGCAAATGTGAGGTCACACTCGATCGGTCGCTATCCTGCAAGCATGCTCGCAGCCGAAATCTGGCACTGGTGGATCGGCGTCGCGCTGACCGGTGTGACCGTCTTGCTGTTCGCCGTACTCATCGGCGGATACCTGAAGAGCGTTTCGTCACAGAGGTACCCCGGCGGCAAACGTCGCCGTCAGTCCGATCTCTGAGCTGCGTCGCCCCGTGAACTCCGAGCCGGCAGCCGCACCGCTGGTCACCGGATCGCAATCGACGCTGATGGCCACACTGCTGGTCCGCTGCACGTTCCCCCCGCCTGGAAGCGCCGTCCGCTGCGCACTTTCCGGCGGGCCTGACTCGACCGCTCTCGTTGCACTCGCTGCCGCTGCAGACCTGCGGGTCGAAGCCATGCACATCGACCACGGCCTGCGGCCCGACTCCGCCACCGATGCCGAGGTCGCTGCTGCCACCGCGCAACAACTCGGCGTCGAGTTCCGTTGCGAACGGATCTCGCTCGACGACGGCCCCAACCTCGAAGCGCGTGCGCGTCGTGCCCGGCGCGACGCCATGGGGACCGAGGCCCTCACGGGGCACACCGCCGACGATCAGGCCGAAACGCTGCTCCTCAACCTCCTTCGCGGGGCGGGGACGACCGGGCTCGCAGCGATGCGCTCCGGGTCGACGAAACCCATCCTCGCGCTCCGGCGAGCCGAGACGCACCGACTCTGCGAACTCCTCGACCTCGATGTCGCACTCGACCCCTCCAACGCCGCCCCGCGCTTCCGTCGCAACCGCGTGCGCCACGAACTGCTCCCGCTGCTCGACGACATCGCTCAACGCGACGTGGCTCCCATCCTCGCTCGCACGAGCGCACTGCTGCGATCGGACGACGAGCTGCTCGATGAACTCGCCGCAGCGGTCGACCCGACCGACGCCCGAGCCATCGCCGCAGCCCCGACGCCGCTCGCCCGACGCGCCATCCGCCGCTGGGTGATCGGCACGATGTTCGACGCCTCCCGTAACGATCCGCCCGACCGGTCGCCGCATCGGTCGCCGCATCAGCCGCCGCATCAGCCGCCTGGCGGGCAACCCGCTCACCCTCCTGACCTCGCGACCGTCGAGCGCATCCTGGCCGTTGCCCGGGGCGACGCTGCTCGGTGCGACGTGCACGCCGGCTGGCGGGTCGAACGCTCGCAGCAGCGACTGCAGCTTTTCCCACCACCGTCGGCCAGCAGGTAGCCTTGACTCTCGGTATGACGACGGTTTCTCGACTTTGCTCACTTCGCTGCCCGCATCAGACGGGCACACGCTGATGCCTCCTCGTCTGCGCGGGAAATGGGCCCTCGGCATCACTCCACGCAACTTCACCTGGATCCTCAAGGACAAGCTTGCGATCTGCGAGCGCCCGGGTGGCGTCGGCGACAGCCACCGTCGCGTCCGCCGCCAAGAGGAGATCATCTGGCTGCGCGAAAACGGGTTCGGGTGTGTGATCTCGATCATTTCCGCGCCGAGCAACCTCCACAACTACGACGAGCTGCAACTCCCGTACCGGCACCGTGCCTTCAATCACGAGAATCTGGATGCCTACCTGAAGCGGCTGTACACCGAGATCCACGACCTGCTCGATCACAACATCCGAGTGCTCGTACACGCCGAGGAAGTCAGCGACCGGATTGTCGGCGTGATGGGCGGATACATCCGCTGGTCCGGCCTCGTCGAGGAGCCCACGCATGCCATCCAGGTCACCGAGCGGCTGTCGGGCCGACAACTCGACCCGTTCGCGCGCGAAGTGATCATGAACGCCCACACGCTCCGCTGAGCGAGAAGCCGAGATCGTGGGTCAGCCCGTCGTGGTGGTCGACGTCGACGCACCGGGGCTGTTGAGCACGACGATGCCGGCCGGGATCTCGATGGTCTCACCAGCCGGGATGTTGTCCGGGTTCTGAATGTTGTTCAACTCGATGATCGACTGCACGGTCACACCGGTCGCCGAAGCAATGCTCGCCAACGTGTCGCCCCGCTCGATCACCCAGAAACGGCGCACGCCTTCCGGCAGCGTCGTCCCCGGAATCGTGGTGGTGGACGTCGTGGTCCGGATCGGCGGCAGCGGTTCCTTCGATGCCTTGTCGGTCGTGCCACAGGCGCCGGCGGCCAGCGCGAGTATCAGCGGCAGCGTTGCGACCCCGAGCCCGGCGAGACGGGGGCGTGGACGTGCAGCCCGATCGGTTCCCGTCATGGCCGCAATGATAGGCGGCACGCAGTCGACATGGCTCGGAATCCTCCCTCGCGCCCACCACGACGTACTCTCGGCGACGTGACCACGCCGACCAACGTCCCCGTCGACTACCCCGGCGCCGAGGCCCCCACCCGTACCTACGACATCGACGCCAACGGCGTACGCATCGCCGTACACGAGTGGGGCGATGACGACGCTCCCCCACTGCTGGCAGTCCACGGCGGCTTCGACTTCGCTCGCACCTATGACCTGTTCGCACCACGCCTCGCGGCGGGCGGATGGCGCGTCGTCGCCTGGGACCAGCGCGGCCACGGCGACTCCGAGCACGCCGAGCTGTACTCCTGGGACGCCGACATGCGCGATGCGCTGGCCGTGTTCGACCACGTCAAGCCCGGTGCTCCGCTCCCGGTGGTCGGCCATTCCAAAGGTGGAGCGTTGATGACCCAGTTGGCCGACGCGCAGCCGTTCCGTTTCACCCACCTGGTCAACATGGACGGCATCCCGTACAAACGGAACATCCCCGACATCGCCGAGCACGAGCGGACCAAGATGATGGCGAGCGACATCGAGAGCTGGCTCGACCACCGCCGCCGGACCTCCGACCTGCAACGCAAGCCGGGCACGATCGACGAACTCGCTCAACGCCGCGGTCGAATGAACCCGCGACTGGAACCCGACTGGCTCCGTCGGCTCGTCACGACCGGCGGTTTCAAATCCGACGACGGATGGCGTTGGAAGATCGACTCGTCGATGCGGTTCGGCGGCTTCGGCCCGTGGCGTCCCGAATGGACCCTGATGCGCCTTCCCGGTCTGCCGATCCCGTTCTTCGGAATCCTCGGCGCCGAGATGGAGGAGATGGGTTGGGGCACGCCACCGAAGAAGGTGCTGCCCTACATGCCGATGCAAGGACGCTGCGAGGTCCTCGACGGCGTCGGCCACTTCGTGCACATCGAACAGCCGCAGCGCGTTGCCGACCTCGTGCTCGACTTCCTCGGAGACCCGCAATGAGCGCGCCGACCGACCACGACCGACTGGCACCTACGATGCTGCGGCACAACAAGATCGACCTCGCGCTGCATCACCTGCGCGACGCGACGAGTCCCACCGCCCGTCCGCTGCTGCTGCTGCACGGTCTCGGAGATCAGACACCGGCGTCGGTACCCGTCTGGGCAGCTGGCTGGGCCGGGGCGATCACCGGCCTCGACTTCACCGGCCACGGCGCATCGAGCATTCCCAGCGGGGGTGGCTACACCGCCGAACTCCTGCTCGGCGATGCCGACGCAGCGCTCGCCGCGCTCGTCGACGACAGCCCTGACGGACGGATCACGGTGCTCGGCCGCGGCCTGGGTGGCTACATCGGGCTGCAGTTGGCCGGAGCGCGTGCAGCACAGGTGCACGGCGCCATCGTGCTCGACGGCCCCGGCCTGGCCGGTGGGCCGACCGGGCCCACCTCGCAGAGCTTCTTCTCACTGCCGTCCGCGAGTGCCACACCTGATCCGTACGCACTCGTCGAACTGGGCCGCGATCTCCGCCCTCCCGACTACGTGCGCTCGTTCGTCCAACTCGCCATCGCCGGCTCGGAACTCGACGAACCGATCGCAGTCTGTTCGGTGTTCCGACCCGACTGGCTCGACGCAGTGGCCGAGGAGCACGGGGTCATGGACGTGGCGCTCACCGAGGCGCTCGAGGTCTATGCCTGACACGGGCCCGGCAGCTGGGCCTGACAACGGGCCTGACAGCTGGGCCTGACAACGGCGTCATCGGCAGTTAGCGTGAACACCATGGCTTCCGGAACCACGATCATGATCGCTGTCACAGCGTTCGTGCTCATGGAACCGATCACGGCGGCGACGCACCGCTGGGTGATGCACGGCATCGGCGAGTTCCTGCATCGCAGCCACCACCGGCCGCTGCTGCAACGGTTCGAGGCCAACGACTGGTACCCGGTGATCTTCGCTGCGGTGGTCAACCTCGGTTTCTTCGCCGGGTTCAACTGGCGCGGTTTCGGTTCGCTCATTCCGGTCGGAATCGGCGTCACCGCCTACGGCGTTGCCTATGCACTGGTGCACGACGTGTACATCCACGGCCGACTCGGCTGGTTCAACGGGCGTCGCATTGCCACGTTCGACCGCCTCGCCGACGCGCACCGCATCCACCATCTCTACAACGCTGCGCCGTACGGCATGCTGCTCCCCGTCGTCCCCGCCGACCTGCGGGAGCGCGCCGGGCGCACCGAACGCAATCCCCTCGCCAAAGCCTGACACGCTCCCAAGCGACGCCGGGCGAGTCTCAGAACACGAAGAGGCCGGCGGTGCCGGGCCCGGTGTGCGCACCGACCGACGGCCCGATCGTGTACTGCACGACTGCTTCGGCCAGCGCGTCATTGCCGGCCAATGCAACCGTGAGCGCCCGACTGACGCCAGCGCTCGTCGAGTCAGATGTTCCGACGGCGATCCGCAACCCGTCGGATCCCGACGGCGTCCAACCGAGTGCGTAGTCGACCATTGCCGACACCGTCGCATCGACGGTCGTGACCGTATCGAGCACGACGATGTCACTCCCGCTCATCGAGAGCACCGGAATGCCATGCTCTGCTGCTGCTTCGACTCCGGCGGCGGTGGCGCGACCGGACCGCTCGGTCAACTGCGGGACACCGACGATGAACGCTGCACCCAACTTGTTCGACCGAGCACTGGCGATCTCAGCGGCCTCGTCGATCGACGCGCCGAGCGCGATGGCGTCTGCTGCAGCCCATGCACAGCAGGTGATGCCGAAACTCGCCGTACCCGAGTCGACCAAGGTGACCGGTACGGGGGCCGTGCGCGCTGCGAGACGCGCCGAGTTGAATGTTCCACTCATTGCCTCGGCGACATGGATCGACAGGATCTCGGTCGCCCCCCGGTCGGCCAGTTGTTGATATGCGACGCCGAACCGGCCGGGCGACGGCTGGCTGGTCGAGATCGTCGGAGTTCGTCCGTCTTCCCAGGCGGCGTAGAACTCCGTGTCGGTGATGTCGACGCCCTCGAGATGGTCGATGCCGTCGATGGTCACGGTGAGCGCGACGACCTCGATCCCGAACCGGGCGGCGAGCGAGGCGGGCATCTGGCTGTTGGAGTCGACACAGATGCCGATCATCGTGGTGGACCGGCCTCGAGGAATCGTCGGGCGATGATCGCGCTCGAAGCGGCCGCGGTGAGCGGGAGGAGCGCCGACGGCTTCGGACCCCACAGGTTGCGCCAACTCTTCGCCCACCAGAGTGCCCCGCCGACGACCCAGCACGCGCTCGATGCGAGCGTTGCGGCGAATGCCCGCTGCTTCCACCGTGGGCTCGACGCCGAGATCGCGGCGACGGCGACGTCGATTGGAAAGTACGCCGGGAACGTGGCCAGGCACTGACCGACGCTCGTTGCCACACCCTTGCCGCCGCCGGCGAACCCGCTCCAGACGGGATAGCAGTGGCCGGCGACCGATGCCGTTCCGGCGACGTGCGCGCCCGGCGGGCCGGCAAGCGCTGCACCGACGCCGCAGGCGACGGCACCTTTGGCGATGTCGCCGATGATGATCACGAGCCCGGCGCGCGGGCCGAGGACGGCGAGGGCGTTCGCAGCACCCGGGTTGCCGGTGCCCTCCTGGCGGAGATCGAGGCCTCCGCCAACTCGACGAGACACGACGTCCGCGGTCGGAAGGGTGCCGAGGAGATAGCCGACGCCGACCGCCTGGGCCAGGCGCCGCACTCCAATTGATCTGGCCATCGAGCATCGATCGTACTGCTCCCACGGAGCCTGCTCGGAACGTCGGTGAGAACGCGCGTGGAACGCCCCTGCGTCGCTGCTAGATTTCGGGTGCTCTCAACGAGTCGAGTTCACTCGCCTCAACGAACAGGCCCCCATCGTCTAGTGGCCTAGGACACCACCCTTTCAAGGTGGCGGCACGGGTTCGAATCCCGTTGGGGGTGCAGAAGACCTTCGGGTCTTCACGGCGCCTGCGGTGACACGCAGACGTTGAATACATAGCAATACTGGTCCCGTGGTGAAGTCAGGAGTTCACGCCGGCCTGTCAAGCCGGAGGTCGCGGGTTCAAATCCCGTCGGGACCGCCAACAGGGGCCACCAAGCACACATGTGCGAGGTGGCCTTTGTGATTGTGGAGCGAACATCGTCCACGACAGACATGGTTTCGTAGCTCAGTTGGCAGAGCGCCCGCCTGAAAAGTGGGAGGTCACCGGATCGACGCCGGTCGAAACCACCACGACGGCCCCACCGAGAGGTGGGGCCGTTCTCGTTCCACGACCGGCCCGTGCTTCTCGATGCAGGCCCGCCCCAGTTTGCCGGGCACGCGTCGATACCCCGAGGTATCCTGCTCGATGAGATTGAACCGTCAATCGATGCGTCGATGAGCGGCGCTGGTCGGCGCCGGTGTGGCCATCTTGGTCTTGTCGTCGGCGCCCGCTGCCGAGGAACAATTCTCGTTCGCCCTGCTCGGCGACGTCCCCTACGGACCGCAAGACGCTGCGCTTTTTCCGCAGTTCGTCGAGGACGTGATCAACGACGTCGACGTCAGGCTGGTGGCGCATGCCGGTGACATCAAGTCAGGCCTCGAAAGCTGCGCAGACGCCGACCTGACCGTCCGCTTCGACATGTTCCAAGGGTTCGAAGACCCCTTCTGGTTGACACCGGGCGACAACGACTGGATGGACTGTCGATTGGACGTGACTGATCCTGCGTGGCTTCCGACCGAGCGGCTCGAGTTCTTCCGCGGGCTGTTCTTCCCCGACCCCGCCACGACGACGGGATCAACGACTCGGCCGGTGAACGCACAATCGATGGACCCCGGATTCGAGGACTACGTCGAGAACACCCGCTTCAGCGAGTCCTTCGGTGCAATCCACGTCGTGGGCAGTTCGAACGGCAACCAGAGCTGGGTGGACGAAACCCGGCCGAACAAGATCTTCGTCTCCTGGAGATGAACGAACGCGACGTGGCCAACGTTGCGTAGATCGACGAGATCTTCGATGCAGCCACGTCGGCGAACAGCGACGGCGTGTTCGTGCTGATGCATGCTCGCGCCAACGAGGACCGTCCCCCGTACGCACAGGTCGCCGACAGACTGGTCGAACGGGCGACAGCGTTCGGCGGCCCGGTGACCGTGGCGAACGGCGACGAGCATCAGTTCGTCGCCGAGCCGAACTTTCTCGGAGTTGCGAACATGACGCGGTGGCAGACCCCCGGATCGGACGGCGCTGTCAGAGACTGGATCAAGGTCGACATCGACTGCTCGTCCGCCACGGTCTTCTCCCAGTCGAGCGTCGCGGTCGGGACGACCCCCACGACGACGACCACCACTCCGGGCACGACTCCGAGCACAGAGCCGACGCCAGTCGCGGCCGAACCGGGCACGCCGACACCCGATCCCGATGGTGTGGTGGATCGCATCGACCGAGCCGCCACCGCAACGGTCCGAGCCGTTCGGCAGCGCTGACCCGGAAGTCCGCTGCGACACCCTGACCTCTAACCTCGTCACCGTTCTCGCGGCGTGCGGTGACGTGTCAGCGATGTATGCCCGGTTGCTGAGCAATAGCTCCTCCTTCAAATTTCTTTACCTCGTGCTCACCTCGACACGAACTTCTCGCGACAAGATCGTCCGATGGTGCCGGCTGACAGCAGGAGCTCTCGCTACCGCACCGCGGTCCAACGTGCGATCCTGAATCGACGAGCGGCGCTCGCCGCGCTCGCACTCGTGCCTGGCGTCGCGTGCGGCACGTACGACGACGCCGAGTTGTTCCGTTCGACCACGACCGTGCCGGAGGAGACCGAGGCAGCAGCCACCGACACCGCTCCGGCTGCAGACAAAGCGACATCAGACACCGCCGCAGTGACGGTTCCGGCACCGGTGACGGCAACAACCCAGACTCCTGAGACGACGACGACTCAGGTGCAGACCGCCACGACGGCGTTCGCGGCTGGCGCCGAACTCGCAGTGAGCTTCACCTTCACTCCGGCCCCGGGCGGGCGCCGCATCGAGAACCCGATTATCGCCGTCGGGGTCGAGAACGCCGACGGCGTTCGCGGGTTGGTGTCAATCCGTTTCGCCTCTTGACAGCAGCGGCCTGCCACACCGCATGCATGGCCGACAGTTCATTGATCGACGTCTTCACGTCTCCCGAGTATCGCCGGGGCCCAGCCGTGCTCGAGCTCGTTACGCTCGCCGTGCTGTTCCTGGTCCCCGGGCTCGTAGCGCCGATCGGTTTGCTGCAGTTCGTCGGTTTGCTCTGGCTCGTGGCAGCCGCCGTCACCGCTGCACACGACGTGGCTCGCCGACGCGCTGCCGTCTGACGCGCCGACACGGCCAGCCCACCCGTTCAGCGCAACGCCTGCGTGAGGCTGCGATGGATGGCAGCGGGGGCAGATCACCGTGAATGCTGCAGGCAGCTCGTGATGAGGTAGCTTCGGCCACCGTGATTGCCGTCGCCAGTGGCGGATGCGTCACTGCCCGGGCACGCCATGACCTTCAACTCCATCACCTTCGCGGTCTTCTTCATCATGGTCCTGGCGGTCTACTGGAACGCGACCGGACGTGGAAAAAACCTGACGCTGGTTTTTGCCTCGTACGTCTTCTACGGATGGTGGGACTGGCGCTTCTTGTCGTTGCTGCTCATCTCCACCGCCATCGACTTCACGATCGGCAAGCGCTTGGACAACGCTGAGCACGACGGACATCGGAAGTTCCTGGTGTGGTCGAGCGTCGCCGTCAACCTCGGTATCCTCGCCACCTTCAAGTACTTCGGCTTCTTCTCGGACAGCGCTGAACGGATACTCGAAACCCTCGGGTTCGACGCCAGCTTCGCGACCCTCAACGTCCTCTTGCCGGTCGGGATCAGCTTTTACACCTTCCAGACGATGTCCTACACGCTCGACGTGTACCGCCGCAGGATCGAACCGACCAACGACATCGTTGCGTTCGCCACCTACGTCGCGTACTTTCCTCAGCTCGTCGCTGGCCCGATCGAGCGCGCACAGAATCTGCTGCCCGCGATCGTCGACGTGAATCGGTCCTTTCCCGACGCGTACCAACGTCGCGAGGCGTTTCGGCTCATCCTCGTCGGACTCGCCAAGAAGGTCGTGCTGGCAGACGGCGTGGCCTCAATCGCCAACCGTGCCTTCGACGAATCGTCGAGCGCATCGTGGATCGTGCTCGCCATCGGTGTCATCGCCTTCGCCATCCAGATCTACGGCGACTTCTCCGGCTACACCGACATCGCCCGAGGCGTGTCCAAGCTGCTGGGTATCGACCTGGTGCTCAACTTCTCCGAACCATACCTCTCGCGAAACATCACCGAGTTCTGGCGTCGCTGGCACATCTCGCTGTCGAACTGGCTCCGCGACTACCTCTACATCTCACTGGGTGGCAATCGCAAGGGCGTGCTGAACACCTATCGCAACCTGCTCATCACGATGCTGCTCGGCGGACTGTGGCACGGAGCTTCGTGGAACTTCGTGATCTGGGGCGGGTTGCACGGGTTGTACCTCGTGATCCACAAGCTGACGCGCGGCGGCGCCGTTCCGACACACGAGCCACGTCTGCGGGACCTGCCATCGATCGCCTGCACACTCGCCGCCGTCCTCCTCGCATGGGTGTTCTTCCGTGCGGATACCTTCCAGCAAGCTGTCGATGTCATCGGCGGACTCCTCACAATGCGTGGAGGGCCCGTTCGTTGGACCGATGTCGGAACAATCGCCGTGTTCTCGTCCATCACGGTTTGGAGCGACCTCGCTCAACGCCGCCATTCCCAGCGACACCAGGATCCATCCGTATCAGAAACAGCGTCGCTACGCGTCAGCGCCATGGTCGGCCGAGGTGCTGGCGCCGCCATACTCATCACGGCAATCGTCGTATTCTCCGGCGGGACTCCGGTCCCCTTCATCTACTTCCAGTTCTGATGTCACCCTCCCTCCGCCGCCTCCTCCTCGTGCTCTCCGGGATGCTCGGCGTCTTCGTCGTCGCCGAGCTCACGTCACGCGTCGTCGTCTCCGAATCCAGTCCGGCCATCCGGTGGTACGACGCCTCCGCCCAGCTTAAGGTCGAGCAGATGGATGACGTTGCAGATGTCGATGTCGTCTTCGCCGGCACCTCGATGGCCTGGCAAGCATTCGTGCCCGCAATATTCGACGACGACACCGGCCTCGAAAGTTACAACGCCGGACTCAACGGTGGCACCCCCGAGGTGATGGAACGTTGGCTCGTCGAGGAGGTCGTTCCCCGCACGCAGCCGACGGCGGTGGTCTGGGGTCTGTCGAGCTACGACCTCGCACCGGCATACGGGTCGCAACAGCGGAACGCCTACGACGACGCACCGGAGACCCGCACCGGAGCGCTCGCAGCGATCGACAATCGAGCGAGCGACTGGTCGGTGCTGATCCGAAACCGAGCGGTCTTGCGCTCTGTCGGCGACGTCACCGGAAGAGAAGCCGAAGATCGGCGCCGAGAGTTCGATCAGGCAGATCGAACTCTCGGTGATGACGGCGAACGCCTCGACTTCGACGTCGACATCTCCAGCGACCGTCGCGACATCACCCGGACTCGACTCACCGGCTTCACACCGGACCCTGATGATCTGTTGCGGATCAGCAACACCATCCGCAGTCTGCAACGCGATGGGATCGAAGTGATCCTCGTGCAACTGCCCGTTCCGGAGCGGTTCATCGATGCCCATCCGAACGGCGCATCCGACTACCAAACCGTGGCTCCCGCACTTGAGGCCCTCGCCACGATGATGCAGACGCGGTTGTTGCGGCTCGACGACGGCTTCACCGACGACGACTTCGTCGATTTCACCCACCTGACCAAGCCGGCCACATCGGAGTTCACCGAGGGTTTTGCTGCGGCCTACCGAGTGGGAAGAGACGACCGAGGTTCGGACGGAGAAGCGCTTCCTGTCGACCCGCCGAACGAGACTCCGGGCGACGACTGCGCTACCGAGATCGTCGTCGACGAGTATGGGTTCAAAGTCGAAGTCCAGCGATGCGGTGACGAACCCCCGCCGGTCTTCGAAGAGGATCCCCCGGACGAGGTCGATGTCGAGATCGCCAGACGGTACGTCGACGAGCTGGTCGAGGTCTTCGTCATGCGGCCCTGTCGGGAGGCCTTTGCCGAGTCGATCCCTGAACTGTCCGGGAAGTCAGCGGTCGACGCCGCTGTAGCGGAAGCGCGCACCGCACTTTCCGAAACGATCGAGCTCTGCGGTACTCCGGAGTTCGGAGCTGCTTGGTCACAGGCGATCAGCCAGTTGGAGATAGCTGCCAGCATCACACGACCCGTCGTCGACGACGCCTCAATTCCCGAGACGGCCAGCAGAACGTTGAGCGCGATCAGCGCCCTGCGAGTCCAGCTCGCCGGCAAATCGCCGCTGACGGCAAGCCATGCGTGGTCCCAACTCGACGAGATCCAGTCACGACGCGCCCTCGTCGCAGCTGACCGCTCAGGAGCGCCAGTCCAGACGCTCGCGATTGGTTCGTCCATCACGCTCCACGGCATCGATCAGCTCGACATGTCCGCACAGCTCACCGACACCTTCCTGAACGGGGCCTTCGGCGGCGGGGATCCACCCGTGCTGGAGATGGCCTATCCGCGACTCATCGAGGACATCGCAACCCCCGAACGGGTGATCTGGGGCATCACCAGTCATCGACTCCTCACCCCGACCAACGGCGACTGCGCGGCGCTCGCTCGACCAGAGTCCCAAGAGTTTCGAGCTGCGATGTTCCCTGACCTCCGTGACGAGTTCACCGACACCGAACTGATCTTCGGGCCCGACCTCGACGACACTCCGATCGACACGGGCCCAGTCGGAGAGAGCCTCGATACCCGCTTCGACGGACCGGGCGACCGAGAACGCATCCCGATCGACTTCCGCGGCATTCCCTCCACCGTGACGAGGTATCCGGATCCTCAGCTCTGCCCGCAGATGTTCGAGTCCCTCGAACGCACGATCGACCTGGTCAGGGCGTCGGGCGCCGACTTGACGATGGTGGTGATGCCCGTGCATCCCGATCTGATCGCGCTGGCGCCCGAGTCCCATGCACAGGCATTGGAGATGCTCGAAGGTCTCACGAGCGCGCTGGGCGTCGACTTGTTCACCATCGAGCAACCACTCGACGACAGCGAAACCCACGACGGCTGGCATCCGAACGGGGTCGGCCGCATGCGCCTGACCGCAGATCTCATCGAGCTGCTCGACCTGTGAGAGAGCCGGCAAGTGCCGCCGGAACTGATCGTTCGGGGACGCTGATCAGCGGCACTGCGTTCGTCGGGATGGTGCGGATCGCAAGTGGGAGAAACCATCGACGACATTCGGTCTCTCGATGCTCTGCGCAGTGCGGGGCACGTGAGCGTCAGCTTGCGTAGGTTTGCAGCTGACCGCCATCGGCGGCGAGCTGCTTCAGCAGTGGGCTGAGCTCCCAGTGCTTGCCGCCGAGTGACGAGCTGTACTCCTCGATCTTCGACACGATCTCAGAGAGGCCGATCGAGTCGGCCCAGTGCATCGGACCGCCCCGGTAGACCGGCCAGCCGTAGCCGTTGACCCAGACGACGTCGATGTCGCTGCCGCGGATGGCGATCTTCTCTTCGAGGATCTTCGCGCCTTCGTTGACCATGGGATACAGGAGCCGTTCGAGGATCTCCTGGTCGGTGACCTCACGCTGTTCGTGACCCTTCGAGATGGCGAAGTCTCTGATGAAGCCTTCGACCTCGGGGTCAGGCGTCGCAGCACGTGTCTCGGGATCGTAGGTGTAGTAGCCGCGTCCGTTCTTCTGGCCTCGGCGACCGTTCTCGCACAGGATCTCGCGGATCGTCGACGAGGAGGACGACTCCTCTTTCCAACCGATGTCGAGGCCGGCGAGATCGCTCATCGAGAACGGGCCCATCGGGAAACCGAAGTCGAACAGCACGGTGTCGATCTGAGCCGGAGTTGCACCTTCCATCAGCATCCGCTCGGCTTCGGCTCCACGCATGAACAGCATCCGGTTCCCGACGAAGCCAGGGCACACGCCGACCATCACCGAGACCTTCTTGATCTTCTTGCCGATCGCCATCGTGGTCGCGACGACCGAGTCGGACGATTTGTCGCCACGCACGTTCTCGAGCAGCTTCATGACGTTGGCCGGGCTGAAGAAGTGCATGCCGATGACACTCTCGGGACGGCTGGTGACCTCCGCGATCTTGTTGACATCGAGCGCTGACGTGTTCGAAGCGAGCAGTGCGCCGGGTTTGCAGATCTCGTCGAGTTCTTTGAAGATCGACTGCTTCAACTCCATGTCTTCGAACACGGCTTCGATCACCATGTCGCAGTCGGCGAAGTCCTGCTTGCTCGTGGAGCCCGTGATCAACGCCATGCGTTCTTCGACCTGCTCGGCGGTGGTCGAGCGCGAGCGCTCGTAGTTCTTGCGAACCACGCCGAGGCCCCGCTCCAGCGACGCCTGGTCCCGTTCGACGATCGTGACCGGGATGCCGACGTTGACGAAGTTCATCGCAATACCGCCACCCATGGTGCCGGCACCGAGAACGCCGACATGCTTGATATCCAAGATCTCGGTGTCCTTGGCGATGTCGGGGATCTTGTTCGCCGCACGCTCGGCAAAGAAGTAGTAGCGCTGTGCAGCGGACTGCGGCCCGGTCATGAGCTCCATGAAGAGCTTGCCTTCGACCTTGATTCCCTCATCGAAGGGCAGGTTCGCGGCAGCCTCGATGCATTGGATGTTGTATTCGGGAGCGAGGAAGCCGCGTGTCTTGCGGGCAATGCCCTTGCGGAAGTCGGCGAAGAGCTGGTCGTTGCCCTTTGCTTCGGCGACCTTGTCCTCACGATCGCGGACACGCACGAGCGGGAGACTCTCGGCAACAGCCTTGTTCGCGAACGCGACGGCGGCGGTTCGCAGCTCGTCGAGCCCGTCCCCGGCGATCACCTTGTCGACCAGTCCGCCTTCCTGCGCTTCGCCACTGCTGATGTGACGACCTGTGGTCATCATCTCGAGCGCCTTGGGCACACCGACGAGGCGCGGCAGGCGCTGCGTGCCACCGGCGCCCGGGAGCAGACCGAGGTTGACCTCAGGGAGACCGAATTTCGCCGATGCGACGCTGACTCGGTAGTGCGCACACAGCGCGACTTCGAGACCGCCACCGAGCGCCGTGCCGTGGATCGCGGCGATGACCGGTACCGGTGCATCCTCCATCGCTGCCTGGACCTCCTGTAGGCCAGCCGCCTTGGGCACATTGCCACCGAATTCGCTGATGTCGGCACCGGCGATGAACGTGCGGCCATCGCAGATGACCACGATCGCCTTGGCCCCCGACTCGACTGCTTGATTCATGCCGTCGAAGAGTCCTTGGCGCACATGCCAGCTGAGTGCGTTGACGGGCGGGTTGTCGACGATCACCAGCGCGACGTCCCCTTCGCGTTCGAGACGGACGGATTGGGACAGTTCGGTCGGGTCACTCATGGTCCACAGTCAAGCAAAATCGGACCCCGCGCACCGATTCGGGTCTCATCGGGGCGGATCACATCGGGGACACGCGGGTCGTGACGCGATCCCGACTCAGTCACGTTCGTGCCTGTCCCCGATGTGACCGGCGGGTCGAAGCAGCGCGTACGGTGAGCAGCCCATGGGCACGACAGACATCATCGGTTTCATCGGCTTGGGCAACATGGGAGGGCCGATGTGTGATCGACTGCTCGACGCAGGACACCGCGTCGTCGCATTCGACCTCGACCAGACCAAGGTGGACCATGCGGTCTCCAACGGCGCCACAGCGGCGACGACGGTTGCCGACTGCGCAGCACAGGTCGATGTGCTGCTCACGTCACTCCCCCGCCCCGACCACGTCGAGGCGGTCATGGTCGACAGCGGCGCCTTGGCCGCTCTTCGGTCAGGCTCGTTGTGGGTCGACCTCACCACCAACCGCAAGGACCTCGTTGCTCGGCTCTCCGCTGCCGCTCCGGAGGGCGTCGACGTGGTCGATTCACCGGTGACAGGTGCCGTCGATGGCGCTCGCAACGGGCGTCTCACACTGTTCATCGGCGGCGACGACGCACCCGTTGCACGAGCCACGACGGTGATCGAACACCTCGGCACCGTGATCGCGTGCGGCGGGCTCGGCGCGGGCAACGTGGTCAAGCTCGTCACGAATCAACTCTGGTTCGTTGCTGCCGCAGCGCTGGGCGAAGGGTTCGCCGTCGGCATGTCCCACGGGGTCGAATTGTCGACGTTGTATCGGGCGATCATCCAGTCGGTCGGGGACAGCTTCGTGGCGCGCCATGACGGTCCGTCGATCTTTGCTGGGCACTACGACCCGTCGTTCAGCGTGGACCTGTGCCTGAAGGATCTGGGCCTGCTGCACGAACTGCAAGCCGACGTCGACACCGACTTGTTGCTCACCGACGCCGCCCGCGCTGCGTTCACCGATGCCGGCAATCGCTACGGAGGTGACGTCGGTGAACTCCATGTCGCCAAACGCTTGGAGGACGACACGGGGCTCTCGTTCCGAATGGATGGTGACTGGACCCCGCCGTGGGAAGTCACCGACGCTCGACAATCAGATCGCTGAGTTCGTGACGTTGAGGTTGTCGATGGTCGCGGTGACCGCACCATTGGCAGCCGAACCAGACACATAGTTCTGGAAACCAACCGTGCCAGCGGCCAACCCATCAGCATCAGTGGCCTCGATCGTCCAGCCTGCCGGCTCACCCTGACCCTCAAGCCAGAACTTGCCCTGCAACGTCGTGGTCACATCACCATCAGCACGCAAACGCAAATTGATCACGTCACCCACCTGATAGCTGTAACCAGGCACCGACACCACAGCAAAAGTCCCCGCACCAGCACCAGAACGCTGCAAATACAACGTCGTGAACCCATTACCGAAACGAACCTTCAAACGATAATCATCACTGCCAGCACGACGCACAATGAACGACGTGTAATTACCGCCACCAGACGGCGCCTTGTCAAACGACACCGCAATCCTGGCATCAACATCACCAGCAGACACACCATCAAGCAGACCACGAGGACCCGAACCCGGCGCCGACACCAACGAACCAACACCACCACCCACAGCAAAATTCGCCGCCGACGTCGTCGTCACCCACGAACCACCAACATCAGCAACACCAAGACCGTCAACAACAGTGCGCTCAAACACATCAGCAGCGAGCTGTCCGGCAACGGGATCGTTGACGGTGACGTTCTGCGAGACGGTGTCGGTGGCACCGTCGTCGTCGGTGACCGTCAGCGCCACCGCGTACGTGCCGGCTGCGGCGTAGCTGTTCGATGCGGTCACGCCGGTGGCAGTGTTTCCGTCGCCGAAGTCCCAGGCATACGACACGATCGTGCCGTCGGAATCAGTCGACGTGGACGCATCAACGGACACGCTCAGGTCGGAACTCATGGCCACGAATGCTGCCGTCGGCGCCACGTTCGGAGCCGGAGCTACGGTCACTGACTCGATGGACTGTCCCGTCGCACCATCATCATCGGTGACCGTCAGGATCACCGTGTACGTGCCCGCTGCTGCATAGTTGTTCGAGGCAGTCACACCGGTTGCGATGTTGCCGTCGCCGAAGTCCCAGGCGTAGGTGTCGATCGTGCCGTCAGAGTCGGTGGACCCTGCTGCATCGACGCCGACGGTCAGGCCGTTCGTGGTCGTCACGAACGCCGCAGTCGGTGCCACGTTCGGGACCGGCGCAGTTGCCGTGACCGACTCGGTCACCTGCGCTGTGGCGCCATCGTCGTCGGTCACCGTCAGGGTCACCGTGTAGGTGCCCGCTGCTGCGTAGTTGTTCGTGGCAGTCACACCGGTTGCGGTGTTGCCGTCGCCGAAGTCCCAGGCGTAGGTGTCGATCGTGCCATCGGAATCGGTGGACGCAGCGGCGTCGACGTCAACGGTCAGGTCGTTCGTGGCCGTTGCGAACGACCCAGTCGGCGCCACGTTCGGAGCCTCCGCTGTCACATCGGCGGTGAGCACCGACGTCGCACCCTCGTCGTCGGTCACCGTCAGCGTCACGGCGTATGTGCCCGCCGCTGCGTAGCTGTGGGCGGTCGTTTCGCCGGTTGCGGTCGTCGTGTCGCCGAAGTCCCAGTCCCAGGACACGATCGTCCCATCGGAGTCGGTCGATGTCGTTGCGTCGAAGGTTCCGTCGAGGTCAACGAGGACCGACGTGAAGTCAGCAGTCGGAGCCTCATTCGGAATGTCGATCGTGACCGTCCGAGTGACGGTGTTCGAGAAGGCGTCGTTGTCGGTCGCCGTGAGCGTGACAACGAAGGTGTCTTCGGTGGTGAAGGTGTGCGAGATGGTCTCACCGGTGCCGGTCGTGCCGTCACCGAAGTCCCAATCCCACGACTCCACGATGCCGTCGACATCAGACGTTGCCGACGCATCGAAGTCGACAACGAAGCCGTTCACCGACGCATCGAAGCTCGCCACCGGGGCAGTTGCCGGCGCCGTCCGTCCACTCGCAACGTACTGTGCGACAATCTGTGCCTGGGTCAGCACCGTCGGGTACATCGCGAACTCATCGATCGAGGCGGTGATGTTCGCCCGGCTCGGCCGGTTCGGCCAGTTGCTCACGAGGCTCTCGCCGCCGACACGCCAGTACCCGAGGTAGGTCTCACCCTCGGTGGTGTCGGTGCGGCTGTCGACCAGCTCGCCATCGACGAACAACTGCATGCCGTCGGGGCCCATCGAGGCGGTGATCTGGTGCCATTGACCGTCGTTGTAGGAGTCGGTGCTGGTGATCGCTCGTGCCTCGTCGCTCGCAGTCCAGACACCGAAGTTCAAACGACCGTCGTTGCTCATGTAGACGTGGCGGTCACGGTGACCCTGGTAGTTGGCCTTCTGGTCGGAGAACCCGAAGATCCGTCCGCCCGCGTTGGTGGTCGTGTTGACCCACGCCTGCACCGTGAACACGTCGGGAGCTTCCTCGGTGCCGATGGCATGCACCCGGCTGTTGTTCGAGTTGACGAAGCGAGACGCAGCATCTCCGGCAATCGCTCCGGTGACGTTGCGGGTGACCGCCGAGCGGGCTTCGGCGTCGAAGATGCCCACGGCATCGACGACCTCGGTGCCTGCTGCTTCGTTCAGCGGCCAGTGGAGACGGGCGCCATCGGCGCGAACCTGGTCGGCGTAGGCGTTTGCGGTCGGGGCAACCAGCGGCAGAGTGACGAATGCCGACCCGCCGTAGACCGTGTTGTTCGAAGAGTCCTTGATGACCAACTGGTAGCGGTAGGTCTCGCCTGGAGTGAGCCCCTCGTCGACGAAGCCCAACCGGGGAAGTGTCCAGTAGTTGGAGTCGGCATCGACCTCGTAGGCCGGCGAACCGAATACCTGGTCGCGGATCACGCGGTAGTTCAGCGTCCGGTCGTCAGGGTCGAACCCGGCTTGCCAGGCCACCTCGGCCGAGGTGTCCGAGACCGCGGTCACTGTCGGCACGATCCGGTTGCCGACGAACCGCGGCCCTTCGTTCTGCGGGGAAATGGAGCGACGTGCAAAGCGCGTGAGGCCCTCCTGCGCGTCACCGTTCACGCTCCTGAACTCGCCGCCCATGACGAGGTAGTCGTCGTTGCCCGACAGGCTCCATCCAGCCTGATCCTGCCCGGTGTAGGTGCCGATGCCCATGACGGGGAGCCAGTTGACGATCGAGGGAGACGATGCCTTACCGCGCCAGTTCGTGCGACCCCGACCATGGTTGAGGTGCTCGCCATCGACCGTGGTCGTCCACGCCATCGAGTGCTGCCAGTTGCGGGGGAACGCTTCGGGGAAGCCGTCGCCGACATCGCCGCAGTAATGGGTGTGGCCCACCGAGTAGAGCGTGTCGTCGAGGATGTAGCTGGAGTACAGGTCGCCGAAGCAGTTCGTGACCCATTCGACTTCGCCGGTGCCGACCGGGGCCTTGAAGTTGCCCTCGAGGTTGCCGCCCGGCCCGAAGTGGAACGACGTGCCGTACACGAAGCCCTCGTGCTCCCGGAGGCTGGTGATGCCAGCCGAGGCACCTGCGTTACGCACGGTGTCGGTGGCGGACCATGGGAGGACTGCGCCGGTCGAATCGTCGATCTTGGCGAGGCCGTAGGCGGCCTGGCCGCCAACGTTCTCGAACAGACCACCGAGGAACACTGCTGATTCGTCTGCGGACAACGCAAGTGCCCACACTGGGCCGTCGGCGTTGGGGTCCCAGTTGACGAGCGCCCCGTCGGAGGCGCGGAACGCAGCGGCGTTGCTGCGGGCAACGGTGCCAGTTCCGACGAAGCTGCCGCCGACGTAGACGGTGTCGGCGTCGGCGACGATTGCTCGCGCCTGGGAGCTGACGCCGACGGGAGCGAACGACGTGTCCAACTCACCGGTGGCGGTGGACACCGCAGCAACTCGGTTGCGCGGCTGACCGTCGACGGTCGTGAACTCGCCAGCGAAGTAGAGCCGACTGCCGTCGGGTGATGCCGAGACCGACAGGACCTGGCCATTCAGGACCGGGTCGAAGCTCGTGATCAGGTCACCGGTGGTGATGTCATATGCGAGCAGGTGTGTACGTGGCGTGAGATTGGTCCCAGGCGCGGCTCCGGCGGGACGGGCGTTCAAGAACTCGCCTCCGACGAACACGGTGTCACCGACCACGGTCTGGGTCCAGACCACACCATCGATCTGCACCGTCGGGAGACCGTCAGCTGAAACGACATCGTCAGTCGGGCTGACAATGGATGACTGGTCGCCGGCCGAGACGGACGCTGCACCGAGGATCGATACCGAGGAAATCGCGAGCAGTGCGCTGAGTGCAATGCCGGTGAAACGTTGTGAACGCTGATTCATGAGTGCTCTCTGTGTTCGAGGGGGATTCGAGAAGTGATCTGAGTGCGTTCAACACGGAACGCGTTTTTTGGTGACGTGTAGTGTTCGGACGCCGCTGGACCTTGGATCGTCGCGAGAAGTTGCGATTGTGCGACCCAAGTCACACCCGCCGGAAACATGCGACTGCCAGCTAGGCGATTGCGCCGACGAAGCGAGCGACGGGCAATTCCGGTGCCGGGCTCACGTCGACGGTGACGGGTCCGACTCGATCGTCGGGGAACGAAAAGACGTACATCGCCGTCGCCGATTCGTCGGCGTCGAGCGTGCCGTCGAACGGTGCTGCAGGTGATGCGGTCAGCGGTGTGGACGTTGCACCTTCAGCGTCTGCCAGGTTGACGGTGACCGTCGACAGGTCCGCCGTGACCGATCCGTTGTTCGTCAGCTCGATCGTGACGAGCAATGCAGGGCCGCCCGTTTCGCCGGGCAACTCAGCCTCGGCATCGATCCGGCTGATGTCGGAGATCTCGACGCTGATGCCATCGATCTCGCCCGACTCCTCGTCGAGATCGACCGGCTCGAGTTCCTCTTGAGGGGCGGCATCGACCACTTCGTTCGCATCGCCAGGCTCCTGTGTGGGCGCTGAGGTAGTGGCAGGAGTTGCGCCAGAACCTTCGTTGTCGGTGTCGTCGGCATCGGTGTCGGTGCCTGCGTCGCCGTCCGTGCTCGGGTCAGCGTCGCCAGTGGTGTCCGCATCGGCGTTGTCGCCGGTCGCTGCATCGCCCGTGGCCAACGACGTCGTGGCGGCCGGATCGTCGTTCTCCGTCGCGGCACCCGCATCGGCGTCGGTCTCCGGAGTGGCGTCGGTGTCAGTCCCCGTCCCGCCATCGGCTGCTGGAGTCGAAGATGGTGAGTCGGACGACGGGATGAGCGCATCGCTGGTCACGTCGACACTGGTCGTGGCAGCCAGTTCCGTGTTGGATACGTCGGCGTCGGACGAATCGCTCCCGGCACACGACGCCGCCAAGCACGTCGTGACGACGAGCGCCATCACCCCAGTGGTCGTCGAGGCCGGACGACGGAGTCGGCCGGGCATGCGCCCGGCGCGATGTGCGCCGTCGATCATCTTGCTACTTGCCATTGCCATCTCCGCCTACTTCAGCCTTGTCAGAACGAGTTCGCATCGCCGACTCGCCGTGAAGTCGCTCCACTGACGCATCGGCCCGAACACCGCATGACTACTGAGTGTATCCGTTACGCCCGGAGAGTGACCGTGTCCTTTCGTGAAGATTTGATCAACAGGTGGCGCGGTGGCGCAGGGAGTCGGTGTTACGGCGTGATCGACTCGACGTTGAGGTTGTCGATGGTTGCGGTGACCGCACCATTGGCAGCCGAACCAGACACATAGTTCTGGAAACCAACCGTGCCAGCGGCCAACCCAGCAGCATCAGTGCCCTCGATCGTCCAGCCTGCCGGCTCACCCTGACCCTCAAGCCAGAACTTGCCCTGCAACGTCGTGGTCACATCACCATCAGCACGCAAACGCAAATTGATCACGTCACCCACCTGATAGCTGTAACCAGGCACCGACACCACAGCAAAAGTCCCCGCACCAGCACCAGAACGCTGCAAATACAACGTCGTGAACCCATTACCGAAACGAACCTTCAAACGATAATCATCACTGCCAGCACGACGCACAATGAACGACGTGTAATTACCGCCACCAGACGGCGCCTTGTCAAACGACACCGCAATCCTGGCATCAACATCACCAGCAGACACACCATCAAGCAGACCACGAGGACCCGAACCCGGCGCCGACACCAACGAACCAACACCACCACCCACAGCAAAATTCGCCGCCGACGTCGTCGTCACCCACGAACCACCAACATCAGCAACACCAAGACCGTCAACAACAGTGCGCTCAAACACATCAGCAGCGAGCTGTCCGGCAACGGGATCGTTGACGGTGACGTTCTGCGAGACGGTGTCGGTGGCACCGTCGTCGTCGGTGACCGTCAGCGCCACCGCGTACGTGCCGGCTGCGGCGTAGCTGTTCGATGCGGTCACGCCGGTGGCAGTGTTTCCGTCGCCGAAGTCCCAGGCATACGACACGATCGTGCCGTCGGAATCAGACGAGGCGGTGGCGTCGACGTCAGCGCTGAGGCCGCTCGCCGAGATCGCCAAGCTCGCGGTCGGAGCCACGTTCGGCGCCTCTGCGGTCACGTCAGCGGTGGACGTCGACGTCGCACCTTCGTTGTCGGTGACCGTCACGCTGACCGCGTACGTTCCGCCGCCGGCGTAGGTATGCGACGTCGTTTCGCCCGTCCCCGTGTTTCCGTCACCGAAGTCCCAGTCCCAGGACACGATCGTGCCGTCGGAGTCGGTGGACGCCGTCGCGTCGAGGGCGACGTCGAGATCAGTCACCGACGAGGCGAACTCGGCGACCGGCTCGGCGTTCGGAACTTCGATCGTGACCGCGCGGGACGTCGTCGAGATCTCGCCGTCGTCGTCGGTCGCAGTCAGGGTCACGACGAAGGTGCCTTCGGTCGCATAGGTGTGCGACGTGGTTTCACCGGTGCCGGTCGTGCCATCGCCGAAGTCCCAGTCGAACGAGACGATCGACCCGTTCGGATCTGTCGACGCCGACGCATCGAATGCCGCGTCGAGGCCGGTCGTGATGACGTCGAAGGCGACCAGCGGAGTGGTCACCGGCGACGTGCGTCCGCTGGCTTCGTATTGCGCAACGATCTGTGCCTGGGTCAGCACCGTCGGGTACATCGCGAACTCGTCGATCGAGGCGGTGATGTTCGCCCGGCTCGGCCGGTTCGGCCACTGGCTGTCGAGTGTCTCGCCACCGACACGCCAGTACCCGAGATAGGTCTCACCCTCGGTGGTGTCGGCTCGGCTGTCGACCAGCTCGCCATCGACGTACAACTGCATCCCGGCAGGGCCCATCGAAGCAGTGATCTGATGCCACGCACCATCGTTGTACGAGTCGGTGCTCGTGACCGCCCGAGCCTCGTCGCTCTCGTGCCACACACCGAAGTTCAAGCGACCGTCGTTGCTCATGTACACGTGGCGGTCACGGTGGCCCTGGTAGTTCCACTTCTGATCGGAGAACCCGAAGATCCGTCCGCCCAGGTTGGTGGTCGTGTTGACCCACGCCTGCACCGTGAACACGTCGGGAGCTTCCTCGGTACCGATGGCATGCACCCGGCTGTTGTTCGAGTTCACGAACCCGGACGCAGCATCGAAGGCTGTTCCGCAGGCGGCGGGACCGTTGCTGCGAACCCACATCCGGTGAACGGTGTCGCTCCCGGTCGAGATGGTGTTGTCGACTTCCCATCGCGACCCGTTGCCGTTCATGCTCCAGTGGGCTGTGCCGCTCTGGTACATCGGAAAGTTCGTCAGGGTCGAGTCACCCCGGTTGGTGTAGCCACTGGTGACCGAGCCAGGAATGTTCGCCGTGTGTCCGTCGAGCGCAACGAAGTTGGTGGCGATGCCGCCAGTCCGGAAGGACGTGGCTGCGGCGTCGGTCTGGAACTCGCCGAGCACCGGTGAGCGGAAGTGGATCGTGCGATTGTGGTTCGACGTCTCACCGAACCAACGCAACTCCAGATCGCCGGGGGCGTCGGGGATGGACGCCGCGGCAGCCTGGCCGGTGTGGCCCCACGCCGGGGTCCCGGACCCGTTCGTTCCGAGGGGGTCGTCGGTCTGGAGCGGCCAGTCGGCGCCGCTCGACACGACGGTGGTCGCCGGGTTCGTCCCACTCGCATGGTGGTACTGCAGGATCATGACCCACGCGCCATCTTCGTCGGGGTCGACCGAGGCTTCGAACGGTCCGTCGCCGAAGTCGAACCAGTGTCGACCATCGGCGGTGTTCGGCACCTGGCTGAGACACGTGAACGGGGTCGCCGCGTCGCCTGTGCCCGGTGCGCTGAATGCTGTTGCGATTGCACCGGGCACATTGCGCGTCACCGTCGAGGCGGCCTCGGCGTCGTAGACACCAGCATGGTCGACGACGTCGGTGCCTGCTGCTTCGTTGAGCGGCCAATACAACCTCGCGCCGTCAGCGCGAACCTGGTCGGCGTATGCGTTGGACGCCGGAGCAACGAGCGGGAGGGTCACGAACGCTGATGCGCCGTACACCGTGTTGTCCGAGGAGTCCTCGATGACCAACTGGTAGCGGTAGGTCTCGCCGGGCGTCAGCCCTTCATCGACGAATCCGAGTCGAGGCATCGTCCAGAAGTTCGAGTCGGCGTCGACCTCGTAGGCCGGTGACCCGAACGCCTGATCGCGGATCACGCGATAGTTCAAGGATCGATCGTCGGCATCGAATCCGGCGCGCCACGCGACCTCGACAGACGTGTCAGAGAGCGCAGTCAGTGTCGGGGCGATCTGGTTCCCGACGAAACGTGGCCCTTCCTTCTGGGGAGAGTTGGAACGCAGCGCGAACCGAACCAGTCCCTCCTGCGGGTCACCGTTCACGCGTGGGAACTCGCCACCAACGACGAGGTACTCGTCGTTGCCCGACACGTTCCAGCCCCCTTGGTCCTGGCCGGTGAAGCTACCGATGGCGAGAATGGGGAGCCAGTTCACGATCGACGGCGACGGAGCGACGCCGCGCCAGTTCTCACGATTGCGTCCGTGGTTGAGGTGCTCGCCGTCGGCGGTGGTGCTCCACGCCATCAGGTGCTGCCACCTACGCGGGTACGCCTCGGGGAAGCCACCGCCGACGTCGCCGCAGTAGTGGGTGTGGCCGACTGAGTACAGCGTGCCTTCCAGAACGTAGTTCGAGTACTGGTCGCCGTGACAGTGCGTGACCCACTCGACGTCGCCGGTGTCGACCGGGACCTTGAAGTTGCCTTCGAGTGTGAAGGGGAAGCAGTACGCGAAGGTCGTGCCGTAGACGTCCTCGCCGTCGACCATCAAGCTCGTGATGCCGGCGCAGGAGCTTGCGTTTCGAATCTCCGCAGTCGCATTCCACGGCAACACCACGCCGGTGGCTGCGTCGAGCTTGCCCATGCCGAAGGCTTCGACACCGTTGATGGTCTGGAAGAGGCCACCGGCGAAGACGCTTGTCGCGTCGTCGGTGATCGCGAGCGCCCACACGGGAGCGTCGGAGGCTGGCGCCCAGTCGACGAGGGCGCCGTCGGATGCTTGGAAGGCGGCGAGGTTGCTGCGCGCCGTGTTGCCGGCGCCGGCGAAGCTGCCGCCGACGTACACGGTGTCGTCGGAGGCGACCACGGCGCGTGCGTTGGAGTTGACGCCGACCGGGGCGAAGGAGGTGATCAGCTCTCCCGTGGTGGTCGACACCGCTGCGATGCGGTTGCGCGTCTGGCCGTCGACGGTGGTGAAGTCGCCGGCGAAATAGAGGCGGCTGCCGTCGGGCGATGCCGACACCGACAGGACCTGACCGTTGAGGACCGGGTCGAAGCTGGTGATGAGCTCACCGGTCTTGATGTCATAGGCCAACAGGCTCGTGCGGGGAGTGAGATTGGTACCGGGTGCTGCGCCGGCGGGCCGTGCGTTGGCGAAATCGCCTCCCGCGAAGACCGTGTCGCCAACGACGGTCTGGGACCACACCACGCCGTCGATCTGCACCGTCGGGAGGCCGTCCGCCGACACGACGTCGTCGTTCGGGTTGATAACGGAGGCCTGATCGCCGGCAGTCACGGCCGCCGGGTTCAGGATCAGCGCTGCGGAGAGGCCGAGCAGTGCACTGACGACCAGACCGATGAAGCGGTGCCCGCGCCGTGAATGTCGTGCGCGCTGTGTGTCATTGTCGTGGGGTGCGGGGTGAGACGTGACCATGTGGGAACTCCGAAGTCGGGACGGGTGGCGCCGAGGCTCCGAAGTCTCTGACACGGAGTCTTTGACACGGAACGCATTCGCTGGTGACTAGGAGTGAGCATAGCCGACCGGCGGTTGAGACAGAAGAACTGACTCAATGATCGTGCCAGTGACTTCGGTCACAGTCTCCTTTTCGTCAGAGGCGCCGCCGACTCCCGGAATCACTCAGGAAGATCGGCCCACAGGTGCCCGAGTGCACGGTGGCACGTCCCGGACTTGCGGATCTCGACCCACGTCGAATCGTCAGCAAGACGATCGATCAGCGCGGCGAGACCCGGGTGTGCCGAGCGCGCCAGCGGACCCGCTGCCTGGCCCGGGCGCTGCTCGAGCGTGTACACCATCGCCAGGAAACGAGCGAACGCTGACAGCTTCCCGGTGAACGGGCCGGTGGAGGTCGGCCGACGCGCTGCAGTGAGCGGATGTTGGGCCCACAGCTCGTCCATCCCGTCATAGAACTCGTCGGTGGCGGCGTAGTGGACGTGTTCGACTTTCAACTGCATCGTCGTCGCCGCGCACATCAGGCACGGTTGGAGAGTGGTGTAGAGGTGCAATCCCTCAGCGTTGAACGTGTCCAGTTCGGCGAACGCATTCATCTCAGCATGCGCGGTCATGTTGCCCGACAGCGTCCGCGGGGCACGTTGCACCTGAGCGACCCGGTTCCGCCCAGCGGTGACGATGGGCCCGACGCCGTCGACAGCGTCGGGATGGTCAGGGCTCTCGGTCAGCACCGCGCCGACACCGAAGTTGCCGGCGCGGAACGCCGCCCACGCCTCTTCGAACGCAACCTGCCACGGCAGCGACAACGACTTCCAGGTCTCGGTCGCGGTACTCATCGTCGATTCAACCACCGCGTTGAATGTCGATCGCGATGTCGATCGTCTCTTGCTCGATCCCGCAGTCGAGACCTGCCTGCGTGATCGGCTCGACCGCTGCCGGCTCGGCTGTGGCCGCACCCAGTGCGAGCAGTTCATCGTCGGGGACTCGTTCGGCCAGGGTCTCGATCGCGCAGTTCGCCACGTTCGGCTCCACGCCGACGCGTTCACCGGTCAGCAGGTCGAACAGCACGCCGCCGACCAGCGTCTCGGGCCGGTCGACTCCGAACGTCGACGGATCAACCAGTGGGCCCTCCGGCTCGTCCGGCTCAGCAAGGGTGGTCACCGCAACCGTGTCCTCGCTTGCCGCGTCGTCGGTGCCATCGGTGTCGACCGGCGGCGGCTCTTCGCCACGTTGGATCGCGATCGCCCGGTCGACCTGGTTCTGGGTGATGCCGCAGTCGAGCGCTGCCTGAGTGATCGGCTCAGCGGCTGCGGGCTCAGCCGTCGCTGCACCCAGGGCCAGGAGTTCATCGTCCGAGACTCGGCCGGCGAGCGTCTCGATCGCGCAGTTGGCGACGTTCGGCTCGACGCCGACATCGGGCCCGGTGAGGAGATCGAACAGCACACCGCCGACGAGCGTCTCGGGTCGTTCGACACCGAACGCCGACGGATCAACGAGCGGACCCGCCGGCTCAGCGGGAGCGGCTGACTCAACTGGCTCTGCTGGCTCGACCGTGCTCTGCGGGGCGCTGGTCGTGGTCTCGACAGCCACTGTCGTCGTTGTCTCCGGGGCGACGGTGGTCGTCGTCGTCGGAATGGGTAACGCCGCCGATGCGTACGCGATCTCGGTCGACTCGCCCGATGTGGTGTCTGCGGTTGCGTACACGCCGATGGCCCCGGCGATCAGCGCCACGACGCCGATCAGCGCCCCGGGCGTCTGCTTGCCGGGAAGCAGCGCGCCGAGCAACACATTGCCGGATCGCTTGCCCTGCTCCTGAGTACCGAGCCAACCCTTCTCGTCGACCCACACCGACAGCGGCGGCATGACAACCAGTGCGGCGAGCAGTGCAATCGCCACATTGAGCGTGACGATGATGCCGAAGTCCCGCAGCAGGGGCAGCGGCGACACGATCAACACGGCGAAGCCGCCAATCGTGGTCAGTGCCGACGTGAAGAAGGCACGACCAGTTCGGCTCGCCGCCGTGTCAGTCGCATCGCGCGGGTCCAGCCCGCGCTGGCGTTCTTCGAGGTACCGGCCGAGAATCAACACCGAGAACTCCGCACACGACGCGATGACCAGTGGCCCGCTGACTGTGGTCAACGGGCTGAGTTCGAACCCCAGCAGACCAACGATCAACGACGACACGCCGACAGCGAGCAAAACGGGCACGAGTGCGAGCAGCGCGCGCGTGGCGCTGCGGAAGCGGGCAACGAGGAAGACACCCGCCAACATCAACGCCAGGTAGGTGAGGTTGGCCCGATTCGCCGAGAGGTTCTCGAGCAGGCCGATGCCGACGGTCGCGAGTCCCGCGGGTGTCGCCCGGACCGCTGCTTGATCGCTCGGCAGGTCAGTCAGCAGAATGCTGTCGGCGGCGATGTCCAGCTCCCCGATGCGAGCGTCGAGATCCGCGCGCAACTCCTCGACGAGGATTGCTCGGGCATCGAGGCTGCCCGGAGCAAGCCGCAGGTTGACCTGTGCCGCAGTTCGATCCTCGTTGACGAGGACTCGGTTGATGTCGGGCACGACCGTTTCGGCGGCGACTGCGGCAGCGACGACGTCGTCGCTCGTGGGTGCGAGCACCGTGGCTCCGTCGATCCGGATGATCTTGCTCATGGTCGTGACGAAGCTCGACGACGACACGACTGCACCATCGGGGCGGTCCTCGGCAGCCACGGTGAAGTCGTGGATCAGGTTCACGACGGCAGGGTCGAACACGTTGTTCGCCTGAACGAGAATTCCCAGCGTTGATCCGAAGCCAGTGTCCGCTTCGAGTTGGTCGATGTCGGCAACGGTCTGACTGCCCTGGTCGATCCACTGCACCGGATCGGATTGGATCTTGGTGCTGCCCTCAGCGAGCACACCGCCGACGAAGACCGCGAGTGCTGCGACCACGAGCGGAAGCCCGAGCTTGGCGGGAAGGCCGCCCAACTTGACGACGAGCTTCTCGACCTGGGACACCGGTCGTGTCTCGGTCGGCTTCGTCCACTCGCGAATACCGAGCGCCGCGGCGGGCACGACGATGCCGACGACCACGAGCACGACGACGCCAATCGCGAGCAGCACACCGAAGTCCCGGATCATCGGGACCTTCGAGATGCGCAGCGCGAGGAACGCCAGGACACCGGCGATCGTTGCAGCGATCAGTGGCGGCGCGACGTTGGCAACGGACTCCGAGATCGGATGCTCGTCGCGATCGAGGACCACTTCCTCCTCGACGCGATTGTGGATCTGGATCGCGAAGTCGATACCCAGCCCGATCAGGATCGGGAGTCCGGCAATGGTGACAAGCGAGAGGTCGATCCCGATGAGCCCGAGGATCGAGAACGACCAGATGACCCCGATCAGCACCGACAGCAGGGGCAACAACCGCCACCGGACCTTGAAGATGACGAACAGGATGATCGCCATGACGACCATCGCCGCCAGACCGAGGGTGAGCGTGCCGCCCTTGAGGTAGTCGTTGATCTCGGCGAGGTACACCGGCGAACCGGTGACGGTGACGTCAAAGCCTTCGAGACTGAAGTCGTCCATCAGCGCGATGATCTTCTCGGTCCCAGCGGACTGCTCGTCGAGCGACGCATTGCCGTTGAGCACGACGCCGCCGACAGCGGTCGAGTTGACGGCACCGCCGTCGACGTTGGGGAATGTCGATTGCAGGGAGAGCCTGATGACGCGCTCGTCGTCAGGAGGCGCAAGCAGTGAGCCGGCTTCGGCGGTGAACCCGTCGTTGCCGTAGACGAGCAGTTCGATCCATGCAGGGTTGTCGAGGACCTGCTCGCCGGCGTCGGCGCGCCGCGCGAGCGATACCGAGATGTCGGCATTGCGTGCTGCCGCGCCATCGTCGTCTCGGCTTGCCGCCGACAGCAGCGCATTCGTGCCCACCGGCGAGGTGATCGGGTCAGAGGTCACCAACTCGGAACTGAAGGTGATCGAGGTCAGTGGCGTCACGACCGAGAACACCTCGGGAATCGCGCTCAGTTCTTCGTTCAGGTCGCGGAATGCTCCAAGGTTCTCGCCAACGAGAAGATCGCTCACGTCGACGTCGGCGCCATCTTGTGCGGTGAACAACAAGATGACGGTCTCACCGCCGAAGTTGCTCTGGAACTCGACGTTGTCGATGGCAATCTGGGAATCCGGGTTCAGGTAGCTGTCCTGGCCGGTCGCGAACTCGATCTGCGTGGCGCCGACTGCGGCGAGCACACCGGTCAGCACCAGCACGAACCCGAGCACCGCTTTCCACTGCTTACCGAGTTGTCGACCGGTGTTGCGCCAGAACTGTTCCACAGAAATCCCCTCAGGACGTCACGAAACAACGGAGCGTAGGGCCGTCGAGGCGCAACGGTCCAAAGTGAGCAGACAAGAGTGAGCAGCGAGGTCCCCGTGCGTGGCACTGTGGTGGCTGTGACCTCCGCCTCGATCTCCGGGCAGCACGATGACCGGAGCCGTGACGTCATCGGTGACCTGGCCAGCGCGCTGACCGCTGCGATCGGCGCCGACCACGTGCTGACGCCTGCCGATGTCCGAGCCGGTTTCGAGACGGACTGGACCGGGCGGTACCGCGGCTCGAGCGACATCGTGGCCCGACCCGCCAGCACCGCTGAGGTGAGCGCCGTGCTCACGGCGTGCATGGAGCACGACGCGCAGGTCATCGCTCAGGCAGGCAACACCGGCCTCGTCGGCGGCAGCGTGCCACGCGCCGAACGCGACCGCGACGAGCGGCCTGTCGTCATCGTGTCGATGCGTCGACTCGACCATCTGGGCGCCGTCGACACCGCGGCGATGCAGGTCACCGCCGGCGCCGGCACCACCTTGGCCCGCTGGCGTGACCATGCACGCTCGGCCGGCCTCGACACGCCGGTCGACTTCGCCGCGCGCGACGTCGCGACCGTCGGCGGAGCGATCGCCACGAACGCCGGGGGTTCACGCGTCCTGCGGTTCGGCACGATGCGACAGCAGGTCGTCGGCATCGAGGCCGTCACGGCCGACGGCTCGGTGATCGGTTCGCTGAGCGGGCTCCCCAAGGAGACCGCCGGTCTGCACTGGCCATCGCTGCTCACAGGGTCCGAGGGCACACTTGCCGTCATCACTACCGCCCGGCTACGTCTGGTGCCGCTGTTCCGCGCAACGATCACCGCGCTGGTCGCGCTCGACTCGCTCGCCGCCGCTGTCGACCTTGTCGGGGTGCTCCGGCGAACGGTGCCGTCGTTGGACGCGGCCGAAATCATCTTCCCCGCAGCCATGGAATTGGTCAGCGCTCATCTCGATCGAGCCGTTCCCGTGACTGCTCCCGATGGCGGGGTGTATCTGATGCTGGACTGCGCCGATCACATCGATCCTGCCGAGTCGCTCGCTGCCGCACTCGGCCCGGCGGCTGGCGTCGTCGATGCCGCAGTGACGACCGACCGAGCCCAGCGCGATCGCCTGATCGATTTCCGCGACCGCATCACCGAGGCCGTCGGCGCGGCATCGACGGCGGTCGGGATGCCGACCTTCAAACTCGATGTCGCCGTGCCGCTCGACGCGTTGGACGATCTCCTCGACGTTGCACAGGGCGCCGCCGACAGCGATGGCTGCCGCCTCGTCCCGTTCGGGCACCTCGCTGAAGGGAACCTGCACCTCAACCACATCGGTGCTCGTTCGCCGGATCAGATAGCCGAGGCCGTCTTGCGTGCGGTGGCATCACTCGGTGGCACCATCTCGGCCGAGCACGGCATCGGCGTGGCGAAGGCACCGTGGCTGCATCTCATCCGGGCCCCGGCCGACCTGGCGGCCCAGGCCACCATTCGCCGTGCCCTCGACCCGACTCGTTCGCTCAATCCGGGAGTCCTCGATGCGACCGCACGCCCTGATCGACAGCCCGTCCGCGATTGACCGTCAGCCCTTGATCATTCAGGCGCAGAGCAGTTCAGGTGCCGTAGGCGTAGCCGAGGTCTGGTGCGGTGAGCAGTGGTCGATAGTCGATGCCCTTCGCCTCCGCCATGGCAGCACAGGTTCCGCCGCGATCGACGATGACCGTCATGAACTGCGGCACCGCGCCGTATGCCTCGATCTGTTCGGCCGCCTCGATCGGCGAGGTCCCGCGCGTCGTTGCATCCTCGGTGACGAGGACGCAGTCACCCGGTTCCAGTGCGCCGGCAATCCTGCCCGTGATCCCGCCGGCCTTGGGTTCCTTGCGGACACTGAAGCTCCGCAGGTCGTACCCTCGTGTCGCGGCGACGGCTTGGACTCCGAACGCGACCGGGTCACCGCCCATCGTCAATCCGCCGATGGCATCGATGTCGCCGATGACATCGCCGAAGACGTCGAGCATGGCGTCGGCCAGAGCAATGATCCCGTCGGACCGGCACGCCGTCTGTTTGGCGTCGAGGAACCAGTTGCTGGTCGCACCGGACTTGAGGGTGAAGGTCCCGGTCTTCAACGAGTGTTCGAGCACGTGGGCTCGCAGTCGCTCGAGAGTCGGGCTGAGTTCGCGGAGTCGGTCAGGTGTCTCGTCGGCGCTCATCGGTGAACGAACCTACTCGGTCGAGTTCAGCCAGGCCGCTGCTCCCGGTCGCGCAACAGGACCTCCTGGCTGACCGTCGCGACGTGCGTGCCATCATCGGCGAACACGTGGCCGATCGACAAGCCGCGGCCGCCGATGAAGTGATGGCAGGTGAAGTCGTACAGGTGCCACCGGTCGGCACGCAACGGACGGTGGAACCAGATCGTGTGGTCGAGGCTGGCACCGAAGAACCGGTCCTCGTCCGCGGTCGCCGCGGCCGGATGCGCCCGCATCACCGAATCGGTCGGGAGATCGTCGGACAGATAGGCAAGCCACGAGCGGTGCAGCAACTGCGCGTCCGGGTCGTTCGGGTCGCCGAGATCTTGATTCACCTTCATCCAGGCGACTGCTCGACCGGCGCCGTCTCGGTCGGGACCCTCGACAAGACCTTCCGGCACTGACGCCCGATCGAACACCTCGGTCCACGACGTCTGTTCCAGACGATCAGCAGCGGGCACCGTGGGCATGATGATCGCGCTCACCTCGGCCGCCTCCTCGGGTCGCTGGAACGAACTCTCGGCATTGAGAATCGCTCCAATGGCTTGGCGGGCAACGACGCGACGAGTCGCGAAACTCCGTCCGTTTCTGATGCGATCGACTTCGTAGCGGACCGGCTCGGTGGCATCCCCTTTTCGGATGAAGTAGGCCCGGATCGAGTGCGGTTCGAAGGCGGGTTCGACGGACAATGATGCAGCCCGGAGCGCTTGGGCGACGATCTGGCCACCGTACAGACCACCCCATGGATACTGAGGTCCTGTGCCGACGAAGACGTCGGCGCCGTGCGGTGAGAGTTCGAACATGCCGGTGCCAACATATTGCACTATTCAACGCTCCACATAGAATCGAATGATGGCGAACCAACGCGGACCGAAATCACCGATGAGCGACGAGCACAAAGCAGCACTTGCAAAGGGCCGTGCCGAAGGTCGCATTGTGCGTGACTACCTCGAAGGCCTTCGAGCCACCAAGCCGAAGCGGGGTCGTAAGCGGACACCGGAGACCATTGCGTCGCGGCTCAGTGCGATCGAGACAGCACTCAGTTCGGCGAGCGCGCTCGACGAGTTGTTGTTGATCCAGGAGCGTCGCGATCTCGGCAAGGAACTCGATGCGATGTCGGACACGATCGACATGACCTCGCTCGAGGCCGACTTCGTCGGCGTCGCGCGGAGCTACAGCGAGAGCAAGCAGATCTCCTACCAGTCGTGGCGTGATGTCGGTGTCGCGAAGGGCGTGCTCGACGCTGCCGGAGTCCGCCGCGGCACCTGACCCCAGGTGCGCGCCTCCGGTGCGCGCCTCCGGTGAGAGGTGAGAGGTGAGACGACCACCGCAGCCTGGGTCTCACCGCTCGTGGGGCGTGGGTCAGACCTGGATGGAGTCGACTTCGTCGAAAACTCGACCGAGGTTGGCGAGCGAGCGCCGGAGATCGAACGCGTCGTCGAGCACGGCATTGTCGACGTCGTCGTCGGCTTCGAGCAATGCCCTGAAATCGGTGCCCTCGTCCCACGCGCGCATCGCATTGTGCTGCACGATCCGGTACGCCTCGTCGCGGGTCTTGCCGCCCTGCACGAGCGACAGCAGCACCGGCTGACTGAACACGAGTCCGTAGCTGGCGTCCAGGTTGGCCTGCATCCGTTCGGGCAGCACCACGAGCCCGTCGAGCAGTCGCTTCAATCGCCGCATCATGTAGTAGGCGAGTTGCGACGAATCCGGAAGAATGACCCGCTCCACCGATGAGTGGGAGATGTCGCGCTCGTGCCAGAGGGCAATGTCCTGGAGCCCTGCGAGCAGGTTCGACCGCACCACCCGGGCAAGACCCGAGATGGTCTCGGCCGAGATCGGGTTGCGCTTGTGCGGCATCGCCGACGAGCCCTTCTGGCCCGGCTTGAACCCCTCCTGCACTTCGCGCACCTCCGTGCGCTGGAGGTGGCGGAGTTCGACCGCCATCAGCTCACACGTTGCCGCGACCGACGAACAGGCGTAGAGGAACTCGGCGTGACGGTCACGCGCAACGACCTGCGTGGCAGGTACCGGTGCGAGGCCGAGGGCGTCGCCGACGAACTGTTCGACCTCCGGCGGGATGTTCGAGTACGTACCGACCGCACCGCTGAGTTTCATCACCGCAACGGTGTCGCGAGCCGTGCGGAGCCGAGTGCGATCGCGTTCGACCTGCAGCGCCCACAGTGCGACCTTGGCACCGAAGGTCGTGGGCTCGGCGTGGATGCCGTGGGTGCGACCGATCATCACGGTGTCGCGATGCGTGCGAGCCATCTCGATGAGCGTTTCGAGCAACGCCGTCGAGGCAGCGATCATCAGGTCGGCGGCGTCGCGCATGGCCCAGCACAGCGCGGTGTCACCAACGTCGGAGGAGGTGAGGCCGTAGTGGATCCACGAACCTGCTGGATCGTTGATCGCGTCCTGGGTCATGTCGACGAATGCTGCGACGTCGTGGTCGGTGATTGCTTCCCGGTCGAGAATCTTCTGCAGGAATGCCTCGTCGGCAACCGGCGCGTTGGAGCGACAGATTTCGGCAGCTTCCTGTGGGACGACCCCCGCAGCCGCGTGTCCCTCGGTTGCGAGCAACTCGACCTCGAGCCACCGAGCGAACTTCGCCGTGTCCGACCAGACCGCATCCATCTCCGGCGTCGAGTAGCGCGGGATCATCCGCCATTTCCCCAGATCAGGTAGTCGTCGCGTTCGGCGCCGACACCGACGACGTTGACGGGGATACCGACTTCGGCTTCGACCACTTCGATGAACCGCTTTGCCTCGTCTGGCAGTTGCCCGGACTCTCGCATCTCGTTGATGGCGGTGTTCCAGCCGGGCAGTTCGGCGTAGACGGGTTCGATGCGTTCGAGCACGTCGTACTGATCGGGGTAGTCGGTGACCTCCACTCCGTCGAGGGTGTAGCCGGTACAGATCTTCACGGTGTCGAATCCATCGAGGATGTCGAGCTTGGTGAGCGACAGTTCGGTGAGTGAGTTGAGGCGAACGGCGTGGCGCAGCATCACGCAGTCGAGCCAGCCGCACCGGCGAGCGCGACCGGTGACCGTGCCGAACTCGCGGCCGACGTCGGCGAGGGTCTTGCCGTCGTCATCGAACAGTTCCGTGACGAATGGGCCGGCGCCGACGCGGGTGGTGTACGCCTTGGTGATGCCGACGATGCGGTTGATGTCGCGCGGGCCGAGCCCGGAGCCGACACTCGCCCCACCTGCGGTGGGGTTCGACGACGTGACATAGGGGTACGTGCCGTGATCCAGGTCGAGGAATGTGGCCTGCGCTCCTTCGAGCAGGATGTGGGCGTCCGCGGCCAGCGCATTGTGGAGCAGCGGAACGGTGTCCGAGACGTAGGGGACCAACCGGGCGCCGAGCACAGTGAACCGTTCGACGATGTCGTCGACGTCGAGTTCTTGGCCGCCGGCCTCGCCGATCAGTTTGTTCTCGATCGTCGCCCGCTCGCGGATCAACCGCTCGAAGCGTTCCGGATTGCGCACGTCGCCGACGCGGAGACCGACGCGCCGCATCTTGTCCGCGTAGGCGGGGCCGATGCCGCGCAGCGTCGTGCCGAGCTTGTCGTCACCGCGCATCGCTTCGGAGATCGCATCGTGGCTCTGATGCCACGGGAAGATGAGATGCGCGCGGCTCGACACCTTCAGCTCCGAGCAGGAGTTGCCCCGAGACTCGAGCATGTCGACTTCCGTGAAGAGCGTCGGCAGGTCGACCACGACTCCGTTGCCGATGACCGGGATGACGTGTGGGTACAGGATCCCGGACGGTACGAGCTGGAGCGCGTACTTCTCGCCGTCGACGACCACGGTGTGACCGGCGTTGTGACCGCCCTGGTATCGCACGACGTAGGCATGCTCTTTGGACAGCAGGTCGATGACCTTGGCTTTGCCTTCGTCACCCCATTGGGCTCCGATGACGACTGTGACTGGCATGACGCTCCGACGAAATACTGGGGCCTGATTGTCCAGGCTGAAATGGTTGATGGAACGTGATGTGACACTACTTGCCCGTCGCGGAGCCGAGGCCATCTGATCCGCCCGGAGGCCGTGCTTTTCGTCAAGCAGGTCCGCCACGAGGCTCCGGTACCGTTGTCGGGGTGAGCGTGATGCGACGACAGACGTGGACCGACATGGACGAAGACGCACGGGCAGCGTTGATGCACCGCGGACTCGACGACATCTTCGACAACGAACTGCGTGAGTCGATCGGAGCCTTGCTCGACGACGTCCGCGAACGCGGTGACATCGCAGTGTGCGACGCACTGGCGAAGTTCGACAAGATCGACATCACGCCCGACCAGCTCCGAGTCAGCGACGAGGAGTTCACGATGGCCACCGTGACTGCCGACGTCGATGCAGCCATCGATGACGCGATTGCTCACCTCCGCACGTTCAACGAGACGCAGATGCTCCAGGCTCAGGACTGGAGCGTCGAGAGCGAGCCGGGCCTGTTCGTGGGTGAAAAGATCACCCCGATCAGCTCAGCTGGGCTGTTCACCCCGTCGGGGAAAGCCAGCTACCCGAGCGTCGCCTACCAGCTCGCCGTTCCCGCCATCGTTGCGGGAGTGCCCAGCCTCTCTCTGGTGGTGCCGCCGGTGCCCGGTGGCAATGGCGAGATCGACCCGGCCGTGCTCGTCGTCTGCCGCAAGCTCGGTATCTCGAACGTCTTTCGCGTCAACGGTCCTGCAGGTATCGCCGCCCTCGGGTTCGGCACCGAGTCGATCGAGAGCGTGGCGAAGATCGTCGGGCCCGGCTCCCCGGCGGTGACGATTGCGCAGGTCGAGATGCAACGGTTCGGCACGTCGACCATGATGCTGCTCGGCCCGACCGAGAGCCTCGTCATCGCAGACGACTCAGCTGACCCGGTACGCCTCGCGGCCGACCTACTGATCGAGGCCGAGCACGGCACCGACAGCTCGGTCGTCCTGCTCACCACGTCGGTCGCGCTGGCCGATGCCACCGACGTGGAACTCGAACGACAGCTCGCAGCGTTGCCAGAGGTCCGCGCCACGGCCGCTCGGTCGTCACTCGGCCCGAACGGCGGGTGTGTCGTCGTGGCCGGTCTGGCGGCGGCGATCGACATCGCGAATCAGTACGCGCCCGAGCATCTGCAGGTCGCAGTGGCCGACGACCAGATCGACTTTGTCGTCGACGGTCTCATCAACGCCGGCGAGATTCTGGTCGGCCAGCACACGCCGTTCAGTGCTGCGAACTTCGTGTTGGGCTGCCCGGCTTCGTTGCCGACCAGCGGCTTCGCTCACGTGTCGTCAGGTATCACTGCTGACGCATTCCTGAAGCGCACCGCGGTCGCACGTGCCGATGTTGCGTCGATCCGGCGGATGGCGCCCAGCGTGATCGCGCTCGCCGATCACGAGGGCTTCCCCGCGCACGCCAACGCGCTCCACATCCGGGCGCGCTGACATCACGCGAAGCAGCATTGCTGACCACACCGTCATCAGCCACTCCCAACGTCAGCCGGCGCTTGCTCCGACTACGAGTCGACCGACACCACCCGTTTCGTCGACGTCGCCCGGCTCGACGGTGATCGATCCGCCCTCGGCCATCGTGCCGTCGAGGATCAGCAGCGCCGCCGGGTCGGCGATCTCGCGTTGGATGATCCGCTTGAGCGGCCGCGCCCCGAAGGCCGGGTCGTATCCCTCGCGTGCGAGCTGGTCCATTGCGTCGTCGGAGATGTCGAGCGTGATCCGCTTGTCGGCCAGGCGCGAACGCAGGCGCTCGAGTTGCACGTCGACGATCTGACGGAGATCGGTTTCGGTGAGCGAGCGGAAGCGGACGATGTCGTCGACTCGGTTCACGAACTCAGGCTTGAAGAAGTCGAGCGGATCGCCCGGCAGATTCGACGTCATGATCAACACGACGTTGGTGAAGTCGACCGTACG
>ENA-ORXT01000929-ORXT01000929.1-marine-metagenome-genome-assembly--contig:-NODE-929-length-42206-cov-13.975955_pt1 | contig 42206 bp, 44 predicted proteins | sample MGYA00237868_ERZ511482 | MGnify/ENA metagenome assembly ERZ511482 | reverse complement strand
CCCCGCGAACTTACATTTGGTCTTTTTCCGACCTGCGGGTCGGCGGCCACACGGGCTTCCCACCCTTAACGGGCGACGACCCCGCTCTCCCCAGATGGAGAGTCGCAACGTCCGCCTGTCCCACTCACTTATTATTTTTAAAGGAAACTATATATGCCCCGTCGTTACGAAAATTCTAAATCCGCCCCCTCCCGTAAAGAGGAGGCCTATACCAAAGCCCTCGCAAAACTCAGAACACTACAAGATGAAGCCGAGCAGCCCGAGAACCGCTATATCTGTCCCTGTATCTCTGCGGCTAGCAGTAAAGAGGATACCGAGTATATGGCCAAAACCTATAAACGGTTCCTGCACCATTTATACCCGGACGGGCCAAACAACCCGCCTCGCCCTATTGACCCCAAATACGTCACGCCTAATGAGATTTTACTTCGTATGCTCGCCCAAGAGGACACCACCCCGTCTGAAATCCTCGCAAGCGGGGATTTTAGCCACGTTAAAGAAGAGCTCACGGACGGTTATGTGCGCTGGGACCCGCCAAGCACCCCGCCTCGCCGCGGGGCGGCTTTGGATAAACTGACCAAGCGCATTGGCCGCACGATTGCGCGGCTCGAGAGTCGGCGCGACGCCGGGTATGGCTCTACGGCTACGCCTTGTGATCCCTGCCCTGCGGGAATGCCCGAGAACAAGATACCTCAAACGGGGATTATGGCCGTAACATCATATATGTGCGAAATGGCTCGTGCGCAGACGCCAGAGGACATCGCGGTGAGTAATGCGAATTTAGACACGATAGATCAGGCGAGAGCGGATGTGTGGACGTTGAAGGCTGCTGATTAATTTTAGCCTGATCCGGGTGCTCGAAGGACGAGGCGCTAGGTGGAAAGTTGCCCCTATACTGCGAGCGATCCTTCGAGTCCCCGCGCTATGCGTGGCCTCAGGATGAGGGATGTGTTGATGTTGAAGGCTTCTTATCCAAGAAGGGGTTGACCTGATGTGGATTTTCAAGCCTATACGCACACATTATATAGACGAAGGTGACTCATCATGATCGAACGCTACGCCCGCAAAGAAATGACCGAGATATGGTCTGCCGCTTCAAAGTACCGAATTTGGTTTGAGATTGAGGCCCATGGCTGTGACGCCCTCGCCGAGCTGGGCGTTATCCCAAAGAAAGCCGCCAAGAATATCTGGGAGCGCGGGGGCACCGCTGAGTTCGACGTAGCTAAGATCGACGAGATTGAGCGGGTGGTGAAGCATGACGTTATTGCCTTTCTCACGCACCTGGCCGAGTTCATCGGCGAAGATGCGCGCTTCGTGCATCAGGGGTTCACCAGTTCCGATATTCTCGACACGACATTATCTGTGCAACTCGCGCGGGCGACGGACTTGCTCTTGGTCGGGATGGATCGGGTTTTGGCGGCGCTGAAAAAACGCGCTGAGGAGCATAAATACACGATTACGATTGGGCGGTCCCACGCCATCCATGCGGAGCCAACCACATTTGGCGTGAAGCTGGCGCGTTTTCACGCCGAATTTGCCCGCGGGCGTAAGCGGCTCGTGGCCGCCCGCGAAGAGATTGCCGTCTGCGCCATATCCGGCGCGATTGGCACATTCGCCAATATCGACCCAAGCGTCGAGGAACATGTGGCCAAGAAGATGGACCTCGCGATTGAACCGGTCTCTAGCCAAGTCATCCCGCGCGACCGTCATGCGGCGTATTTTGCGGCGCTCGGCGTTATTGCGTCCTCTATAGAGAACATTGCGGTGGAGATACGGCATTTGCAGCGCACGGAAGTGCTGGAGGCGGAGGAGTTCTTCTCTAAGGGGCAAAAGGGGAGCTCGGCCATGCCGCATAAGCGTAATCCTGTACTGACCGAAAATTTGACGGGTTTGGCGCGGCTCGTGCGAATGAGCGTAATGCCGGCGATGGAAAATGTCGCGCTCTGGCATGAGCGGGATATCTCGCATAGCTCGGTGGAGCGAGGAATTGGGCCGGACAGCACAGTGCATTTGGACTTCGCCCTGCATAGGCTCGCGGGCGTGATCGAGAACTTGGTGGTCTATCCGGACAAGATGAAAGCGAATATGGACCGCCTCGGCGGGCTGCATAACTCGCAGCGCTTCTTGTTGGCGCTGACGCAGGCCGGAGAGCAGCGTGAGAGCGCGTATAGGCTCGTGCAGCGTAACGCGATGAAAGTCTGGGAGATGTTCCGCACGCAAGGCGATGCGGGCGAAGGCGCGTTCTTAAACCTTATCTTGGCCGACAAAGACGTCATGGCGCTTCTGTCCGAAGATCAAGTGCGCAGCATGTTCGACGACGAATACCACACCAAACATGTCGAGACGATATTTGGGCGAGTCTTCTAGGCGTTTTTTCTTAACGTCTGGGTAAGCACTCTGACAACAAGATTAACAGATGTTCAGAAAACCCGTGCATTTGCAACTATATACAAATGGCCGGAAAGCCGCTGTTAACTATATTTGAGTTTTATCAGCTAAGACGAAAATAATTTATATATATATTACAATAAGTTAGAATTATTTTTAACCATTTTCACAAACTATGTAAACGGAGAATGAACGCCGTTTTTGTAGTTTGTAAACCAATCCCCTTTAGGTTCCTTATCAACAATAAGAAAACTATCAACTCCAAGAGATTTAAAGGAAAAACTCATGAAAACGATTACTACACTGATCAGCGCTGTCGCACTTACAACAGCTTTCGCAACGTCAGCTTTCGCAAATTCACCTGACGTCTACGTCGTGGAATTCCGCAACGACTCATCACCAGCTAGCCAAACACTCGGCTCAGAGCTTCCGTCTGCTCTTGCCATTTCCGGTGTTCAAGCTGAACAAGTCGTCATCGACACATCAACAGCTGCAAAATGGGAAAAAGGCGCTCACGAAGCATTTGACCGTGAAATCGTTCCTGTGTTCAACCAGTGGGTTGGCCTGCCGGGCTTCGCAGCGATTGTTGACGCCAAATCAAAGCGCGTTATCGGCTGTGTAAACAGCCAGTTCAGCGCGTCAGAAATGGCTCAAGAAATTCGCAAAATGTCAGCACGTGCTAGCGGCAAAGCTTACATGTCCAACGCGTCAACTCGCGTTAAGACAACTCAGTGCCCGCCTGCTCACAATGTCGACATGGGCAACTAGGCCGAACTAAAATATAAAAGAAAACCCGGAGCCTCGTGCGTCCGGGTTTTTTTATGCCCACTTCACAAAGGCTTTACTGCAGGAACTGCATTTTTTACTGCCGCTCAAGCAGCGTCTCCCCTATAGAGGCGGAAAGGACGACCTTATGAAACACATTGCTTTAAAATCGACACTGGCCGCTATTGCCATGACTCTGGGTTTGGGATCGAGCGCAAATAGCGCCTCGTTCAACACGCCGGATATCTATGTGGTGATGTTTAAAGCCGATTGGTGCGCGCCGTGTAAAGTCGTTGAGCCGAATTTGCACAAGGCTTTGAACAGCCTTGGAGATAACAGGGTTGAGCTCGTCAACATCGATATTTCTAATCCGGGTCTGTCTGAGATTGGCGCCCACGCCGCTTTCGACCGCAATATAGTCAATCAATATAACCGCTGGTTAGGCGTGACGGGTTTTGCCGCGATCATAGACGGAGACACGAAAACGACACTAGGCTGTGTGAATATGCTCTATGATGCGGAGTCTATGGCCACGCACATTCGTAATTTGAAAACTTACGCGATTGCCAATCAGCCTAGCTTTGATGTGACCTGCCCTGAGCCAAATAACCCAGTCTAAAGTCTAAGCGTCTCCGTAAATTTCGTCGCGGGCTTCGGCCATGAGCGCGTCCATTTTACTCCGAAGACCTTCATCGGACATATCAACGCCGCCATCAGTGAGGTCAGATTTGACCTTGCGGAACACATCATTATCGCCGGCCTCTTCCATGTCCGAAGCAATAACGGTCAAAATGTATTTTTTGATCGCCTCTTCGTCTTTCACGCCGAGAAGTTTAGCCGCCCAAGTGCCAAGCTTTTTGTTACGGCGCGCTTCAGTCTTGAACTCTTTAGCGGCCTCCAACTGATACTTAGTTTCGCTGCTGTTCTTACGTTCGTCAAATCCTGACATGATATACTCCTCAGATGCGGCTATGGGCTGTTTGCTCTAACTTTATCTATGCAGTCAGACTGTGCAAAACAAGGCACTGAATGCGGATTTATCCGCGTAAATTTGCCGCTTGGTCATTGCCGCAAGCGAGGGCTTGGGTTATGACGCCATCTTAAGACGATTCCTCCCGAATCGTCCCAAGCCGAGAGCGCTATGATGAGCCGCCGCAAGCAAATCTACGAAGGTAAAGCCAAAATCCTTTACGAAGGACCTGAGCCGGGCACGTTAATCCAGTACTTCAAAGACGACACGACGGCGTTTAACGCTGAAAAAATGGAAGTCCTCGACGGTAAGGGCGTCCTCAACAACCGGATTTCAGAATACATGATGATCCGCCTCGGCGAGATTGGTATTCCAACCCATTTCATCAAGCGCGTGAATATGCGTGAGCAGTTGATTAAAAAAGTTGAGATTGTTCCGCTTGAAGTCATTTGCCGGAATGTGGCCGCGGGCAGCATGTCCAAACGCCTCGGCATTGAAGAAGGTGAAAAACTTTCCCGCCCTGTCGTTGAATTTTGTCTGAAGCGAGACGATCTCGGTGACCCGTTAGTCTCCGAAGAACATGTTACCGCCTTTGGCTGGGCAAGTCCGGCAGAGATGGACGAAATGATCCAGATGACCTTGCGGATAAATGACTATTTATGTGGTCTTTTTGCAGCGATTGGCATCAAGCTCATTGATTTTAAAATCGAATTTGGCCGCCTCCCGGTTGACGACGGCCACCAGATTATTCTCGCGGACGAGATCAGCCCGGATAGCTGCCGTCTGTGGGACCGCGACACGAATGAAAAAATGGATAAAGACCGCTTCCGCCGTGACCTTGGCGGCGTGACCGAAGCTTACGCCGAAGTTGCTACGCGCCTCGGCATCCTCAAAGAAAACGGCAAATCTGCCGCTATCCTCTCCGTGGTAAAGGATTAAACCATGAAAGCTATTGTCCATGTCGGCCTGAAACCCGGCGTACTCGACCCACAAGGGCGCGCGATAGCGCACTCCCTCGTTGACCTTGGCTTCGGCGAAGTCACAGGCGCGCGCCAAGGTAAGGTCATTGAGCTGGACTTGAAAGACGTGTCCAAAGCTGATGCTGAAGCTCGCGTCACCGCTATGTGCGAGAAGCTGCTCGCCAATACGGTGATTGAAAGCTACCGCATCACGATTGAGACCTAAGCCATGAAAACGGCTGTAATCGTCTTTCCCGCTTCGAATTGCTCCCGCGACGCGGCTGTAGCTCTCGAGCAAGCCACCGGAAAAGCTCCTGAAATGGTTTGGCACCGGGAAAATGAACTTCCTGACGGCGTAGCTTTTGTCGTTTTACCCGGCGGGTTTTCCTACGGTGATTATCTACGGTGCGGCGCGATGGCGGCAAACTCGCCTATCGTCAAAGACCTTGTAAAAAAAGCGGGCAACGGCCTCGCGATTGCAGGTTTTTGTAACGGCTTCCAGGTTTTAACTGAAAGCGGCCTCCTTCCCGGCGCGCTCATGCGTAATAAAAATCTGAAATTTGTGTGTAAGCCTCAAGCTCTGGAAATCACGAACACTAAGACGCGCTTCACATCAGGCTACAAAGGTACAGAGGACGTCATTTTTCCCGTAGCGCATCATGATGGCAATTATTTTGCGGACGATGAAACACTGAACCTTCTCGAAGGCGAAGGCCGCGTCCTCTTCAAATACAAAGACAACCCGAATGGTTCCTTGCGCGATATTGCGGGTATCTCGAACGCAGGCGGCAACGTCTTCGGCATGATGCCTCACCCCGAACGCGCCATTGATCCGCTGCATGGCGGCACGGACGGCGTCAACATGTTCAAAAGCATAATCGAGTCACTATAATGTCGCAACACATTGAAATCACACCGGAAGTGGTCAAAGAGCACGGCCTGACGCCCGAGGAATATGAGATCATTCTTGACCGCGTGGGCCGCGTACCGAACATCAATGAGCTTGGGATATTCTCGGTGATGTGGTCCGAGCATTGCTCTTATAAATCTTCCCGTCGTCACCTCGGTAAATTCCTGACAACTGGCGAGCGCGTTATTCAAGGCCCCGGCGAGAACGCAGGCGTTATCGATATTAATGACGGCGACGCGATTATTTTCAAAATGGAATCCCATAACCACCCGTCCTATATCGAGCCTTACCAAGGCGCAGCGACAGGTGTGGGCGGCATTATGCGCGACGTCTTCACAATGGGCGCGCGCCCTATTGCTTTGATGAACGCGCTGCGTTTCGGCGAACCCGGACATTGGAAAACCAAACAGCTAGTGACCGGCGTTGTCGCGGGTATTGGCGGCTACGGAAACTGCGTCGGCGTGCCGACAGTGGGCGGCGAGACGAACTTCCACAAAGGCTATAATGGGAACATCTTGGTCAACGCTATGTGCGTCGGTCTTGCCCGCACGGATAATATCTTCCTTTCCGCCGCTAAAGGCGTTGGGAACCCAATTTTTTATGTTGGCTCCAAGACGGGCCGCGACGGTATTCACGGCGCAACAATGGCGTCCGCTGAATTTGACGATGATAGCGAAGAAAAGCGCCCGACCGTCCAGGTCGGCGACCCCTTCACGGAAAAACTTTTGATTGAAGCCTGCCTCGAGCTGATGGCGACGGATGCTATCATTGCAATCCAAGACATGGGCGCAGCTGGCCTCACCTCTTCTTCGATTGAAATGGCGGATAAAGGCGGCGTGGGCATCAAGCTCGACCTTGATCTCGTCCCTCAACGCGAAGTCGGCATGACGCCTTACGAAATGATGCTCTCCGAATCCCAAGAGCGGATGCTCATGGTGATACAGCCTGGCAAAGAACAGCTCGCGCTCGATATTTTTGAAAAATGGGAACTGGACGTGGCCGAGATCGGCATCACGACAGATACGGGGCAGCTTGTCCTTACCCATAAAGGCGAGACCGTCTGCGACATTCCTATCGCGCCCCTCGCCGATGACGCGCCTAATTTGGATCGTCCGCATACGCCGACGCCTGCGCGCCCTATTATCAAGGCCGAAGACATAGATGTCCCATCCGACTTCAACGCTGTGATGATGCAGATGATCACCTCCCCTGATATCGCTTCTAAGCGCTGGATTTGGGAGCAATATGACCGCCACGTCATGGCCGACACAGTTGATAGTAGCCAGTCCGGCGGAGACGCCGCGATTGTCCGTATTCACGGCTCCAACAAAGCCGTGGCCATCACGACAGATGTGACCCCGCGCTATTGCTTCGCCGACCCTTATGAGGGCGGAAAACAGTGCGTTGCCGAAACCTGGCGCAACCTGACCTGCGTCGGCGCAGACCCTATCGCGATTACTGATTGTCTAAACTTTGGCAATCCGGAGCGTCCTGAAATTATGGGGCAGTTCGTGGGCTGTATAGACGGTATGAACGAAGCCTGCCGGGCATTCGATTATCCTGTCGTATCCGGCAATGTCTCGCTCTACAATGAAACGAACGGCGTTGCCATTCCTCCTACTCCCGCTGTTGGCGGCGTAGGCCTCATCCCTGACCTCTCCGCGCACTCCAAAATCTCCGGCGCTCAGGATGGCGATACGCTTGTTATGATTGGCGAAACTCTGGGCTGGCTCGGATCCTCGCTATACCTGACAGAAATTGAAGACCGCGAAGACGGCGCTCCTCCGCCGACTGACTTGGCCTTAGAGAAGAAGAACGGTGATTTCGTGCGCGGTCTTATTCGAGACGGCAAAATCCACGCGGCGCATGATTGCTCCGACGGCGGACTTGCGATCACAACCGCAGAACTTTCCCTAAGCTCCAACATTGGCAGCCATTTGAACGCGCCGACCGACATTGCCGCTCACGCCTATTTCTTCGGAGAAGACCAAGCGCGCTATGTGCTCTCCGTCGATAAAGACATAGCCGCCGACATGGTTCAGGCGGCGTCTGACGCAGGGATTAAAGCCTCTGTGGTCGGCACCGTTGGCGGAACACGTGTAAGCGCGGCAGGCGCTCATGATGTTGCGCTTGATGATTTGCGCGGAAAACATGAAGGCTGGTTACCCGGCCTTATGAACCAGAAAGCGACCTAGCATGGGAATGCCCGCCGCAGATATCGCCGCGATGATCGTCGAGGCCATGCCGGACGCCGAAGTTGAGATGATTGACTTAGCCGGAGATAATAATCACTGGAAAGCTGTCATCACCTCCAAGGCGTTTATTGGTGTGAACCGCGTCAAACAGCACCAAATGGTCTACGCGGCCCTGAAGGGCAAGATGGACGGCGCAGACGGCGAATTACATGCCCTTGCCCTAGAAACACGCATCCCTACTTGACGCGGAGCCTTCGGCTTCTTAGCTCCATACTAGACACTTTACCTTTGAGGCCATTATGAGCAATCCCGTCCACGACCAAATCAAAAAAATCGTCACAGCAAATGATGTTGTTCTTTTTATGAAGGGCACGCCCCTGTTTCCACAATGCGGGTTCTCGTCCACTGTTGTCCAAATTCTTGACTACATTGGCAGCGAATATGAGAGCGTCAATGTTTTGGATAATCCTGAAATCCGCCAAGGCATTAAAGAGGTCAATAATTGGCCGACTATTCCGCAAGTCTTTGTCAAAGGCGAGTTCATTGGCGGATGCGACATCCTCAAAGAAATGTTCGAAACAGGCGAGCTCCGGACGCTTATGACAGAAAAAGGCGTTGCCCTCTCTGCAGCTTAAGCCTCTTTATAGTTAGCACTTCACTAATCCGCACTTAAACCCTCCTAAATCTATCTTTGATACGTTCCCCTCTAGGCTCGGGGGCGAGCGCTGAAAGACAGGAGTGTCAAATGGCACGATTTGGAATAAACGTTAAAAGACGGACAAAGCGTACAGCTACGTTTCATGTCGATAATATTACGAGTCGCGACAAGCTTAAAGCTAATCGCACGATGTCGAATACGCGGCTTGTAGGTACAGCCATCTCGCTGACTTTGGGCGGACTGATGTGCTTTTCCGCCATGCATTACGCTCCGGCATATCTGGGGTCCAACGAAGTTCTGTCTTTATCAAATTTGGATTCTGCCGCTGCCCGCATGATTCCCGGGAAAAATAATCGCAATATGCTTACGCCCTACATGGATCTTTTTGAAATCAAAAGAACCTATCTGCGCCCCGGACAACGCATTCAAGCTAAATATAACCTGTCACAAGGCACGGTAGTTGAACTTCGCATTCGCCGTTGTCAGCAACAATTTATACTTGAAGTCTTCGACTGCAATGTCATTGGAGAGAAAAAAATGACGGTTGAGAACAAAACCTCCGGCAGCCATGAGTTCATGTTCGAAGAGGCTGGATTTTACTTATTTGACGAGAGAGTCGTCAAAAAAAGCGAAAGCTCGAAGAAGTCTTACGTCACTTGGCGCCGGAGTTAGCGCGCCAAAATTAGGCCTAATTTATACGCATAAAAAAACCCGCTGCGAAAGCGGGTTTTTTTTTGAATGTATGTCCCGCTTAGCGAGAATAGAATTCGACGACGAGGTTTGGCTCCATCGTGACCGGGTACGGCACTTCGTCAAAACTTGGGATGCGGGCAAATGTGGCCTTCATAGCTTTTGGATCAAGGCTAATATATTCCGGCAAATCGCGCTCTGGAGATTCCAAGGCTTCAAGAACCAACGCCATCGTGCGGGATTTCTCGCGAACTTCGACAACGTCGCCTTCTTTACAACGATAAGACGGAATGTTCACTTTCTTGCCGTTCACAAGCACGTGGCCGTGATTTACGAACTGACGCGCCGCGAATACTGTTGGAACAAATTTGGAGCGATATACAATCGCGTCCAAACGGGATTCAAGTAGACCAATTAGGTTTTCGGACGCATCACCCCGAAGGCGTGTGGCTTCTGCATAGATACGGCGGAACTGTTTTTCCTGAATGTTGCCGTAATAGCCTTTGAGCTTCTGCTTAGCAAAAAGCTGCTGACCGAAATCAGAGACTTTACCACGGCGGGCTTGGCCATGCTGTCCCGGAGGGTATGGGCGCTTGTTGACGGGAGACTTAGGACGGCCCCATATATTTTCGCCCATGCGGCGGTCAATTTTATATTTGGATGAAAGACGTTTAGACATGCGATTGCACTCTCTTTATCGACGGGGTCCGGCGGCTCAAACCAAATGAGCTGCGATTACAACGGCGGACACCTACCAACCCGTTATTAGAACAGCGGTTACTAGAGATATTCCGTCCGTTGTCAACCTCTAGGTCAAACGTCAGCCATACGAAAATAGGCGTGGTCATGAGGCATAGACTATGACATGTGCGAGGGATGAAAGCTGCGCCGACACCCCCACATACCGCGGACGTAAATGGCGGCCTTATCGCAGGCATTATTGCCTTCGTGATATGGGGCTTTTTCCCAGTCTACTTTAAGGTAATCGGGTCTGTAAGCGCCCTAGAAATACTCTCGCACAGGGTCGTGTGGTCTGTCCCTTTTTGCATCTTGATAATTTTTGCGCGCAAGCAATGGCCACAAATAATTACAGCTTTTAAGAACACTAAAGTCCTTGGCTTGCTGGCCATCTCTTCGGTAATGATTGCCATTAACTGGGGCACATATATTTGGGCCGTTCAGCAGGAGCAGATTTTTCAAGCCAGTCTGGCCTATTACATCAACCCCCTCATGTATATTGTCGTCGGCGTTGTCTTCTTTAAGGAGAAGCTGACAAATTTACAGCGCGTCGCAGTCGGGCTTGCGGCCGTCGGTGTAACAATACTCACAATTGTAGGCGGTGCCTTGCCCTACCTTGCCATTATTATGGCCGTGAGCTGGACAGTTTATGGGGTTGTGCGCAAGATAGCCGATGTAGGGAGCCTACCTGGCTTACTATTGGAAACGTCGCTTCTCTTACCGCCCGCTCTCTTTTATCTCGCTTACCTTGCCAAAAGTGGGACCCTTGATTTCGGTCATGTTGATGTCAGCCTAACGCTTTTGTTGGTCGCCGCAGGTCCCCTAACAGTTCTTCCCTTACTGGCCTTTACATTCGCCGCAAAGAAACTGCTCCTGACAACCTTGGGATTTCTGCAATATATCGGGCCCACATTGCAGTTCTGTTGCGCAGTCTATTTTGGGGAGACATTCACGCCCGCCCACGCCTTGTGTTTTAGCTTCATCTGGCTCGCAGTAATTATATTTATGTGGGACAGGTTTCGCGCGAAGACGCTGGCGTAGAAAGCGCTTTGCCCAGCTGGAAAAAGCTGAAAACGAAGTGGCTGATGCCGCTCTTAATGCCCCCCGGGAAGGTCCTTCGGACCCTGCCCCGTAATCCAGTCAATAAAAGTGTCGCCGCCGGATGAGGCCATAAAGTATCCAAAGATATAGACGAAAAATATAATCATCAGCTGTCCGACAAACAGATAGGCTCCATCAGATATAGCGCTAGGCGTCAGAGCGCGCTCATCAGCTTTCGCAGCTTGTCTCCGCGCAGTGGCAAATATAAAGGTAGAGATAAACGCAAGTACAGGAATCGCCAGTGGATGCAACGGCTTGAACCCTGCATAAAATGCGGCCGCGATAATGAGATATCCGAGATACTGAATTTTCATGTCTGGCCCTGCTCTTTATCCACTTGCCCTCTACCGCGTCCCTTCGCGAGCGCTTTTATCATGCCCCGCATGGTGCGGACTTCTTGCTCTGTCATTTTTGCCCGAATAAAGGGAGCGCGTATATTTTGCTTCATCAGGCCTGTTTTCTCCGGCGGGAAAAAGAAACCTGCTTTTTCAAGCTCGTCTTCAAAATGTTCTAGCATGCGCACAAGGTTTTCACGTGTGGCAACTTCGCCAATGTTTTTCTGGAACAGGTCCGGCGGCGCAGTCCCTTCTGCGGACTTCCAGATATAGGCAAATATATTAACGGCTTGCGCAAGGTTCAGGGACTGAAACGCCGGGTTGATAGGGTAGGTCAGGATCGCGTCTGCCAAGACTACGTTTTCATTCGTGAGCCCGGCCTTTTCAGGGCCGAACATGATACCGGTCTTGATACCGCTGGCCGCAAAAGCCTGCAAAGCCGCACCGACCTCGCCTGTCCCAATAACAGGAATTTCAAGTTCACGACGCCGCGCCGTCGCCGCCAGCACATATTTTAAATCAGCAACGGCCTCAGCGACGGTGTCATAAAGCTTTGCATTTTCCAGCAGGCTACTTGCCCCGGCCGCCATGGGCTCTGCGGCTGGATTGGGCCAGCCATCACGCGGAGCCACAAGGCGCAATTCTGTCAGGCCAAAATTGAGCATACACCGACACGCCGCGCCGATATTCTCGCCAAGCTGTGGACGCACGAGTATAACTGCAGGCGCAGGCCCTGCCCGGCCATCAACAGGCATTTCACGCCCTAACTGATCTTTACTTGTCTTGCTCATCTTGCTTTGTGAAACCTTAGTGATTTTCCTAAAACTGACTTTCATTATGACAGGCAGGATGTTACATCCCGCGCAACACACAATTTAGCAAGCTTTACAGAGGTTCTCATGGCGAAAATCAAGGTCAATAATCCAGTTGTCGATATGAACGGGGACGAAATGACCCGCATTATATGGGACATGATCAAAGAACGACTGATTTTGCCTTATCTCGACATCGATCTTCTCGATTACGACTTATCTATTCAAAGCCGCGACGCAACAGATGACCAAATCACTGTCGACGCCGCGAATGCCATCAAGAAACACAATGTCGGCATTAAATGCGCAACAATTACGCCAGACGAGCAGCGCGTCGAAGAGTTTGATCTCAAGAAAATGTGGCGCTCCCCGAACGGGACTATCCGTAACATTCTTGGCGGCGTTGTTTTCCGCGAGCCGATTATCTGTAACAATGTCCCTCGCCTCGTACCGGGCTGGACACAGCCTATTGTTATTGGCCGTCATGCCTTTGGTGACCAGTACAAAGCGACAGACTTCGTTGTCCCCGGCCCCGGTAAAGCGACAATGAAATTCGTCGGCGAAGACGGAACAGTCATTGAAAAGGACATTTTTGATTTCCCGGGCGGCGGCGTCTTGATGGGCATGTATAATCTCGACGATTCCATTCGCGACTTTGCCCATGCTTGTTTCGCCTACGGCATTCAGCGTAAATGGCCGGTTTATCTGTCCACGAAAAACACAATCCTTAAAGCCTATGACGGCCGCTTCAAAGACATCTTCCAAGAAGTCTTCGATGCCGACTACAAAGACAAGTTCGACGAATTTGGCGGCGAGTATCAGCATCGCTTGATCGATGACATGGTCGCAGCAGCGATGAAATGGTCTGGCGGTTATATCTGGGCCTGTAAAAACTATGACGGCGATGTGCAGTCCGACACTGTCGCTCAAGGCTTTGGCTCCCTCGGCCTTATGACATCCTTCTTGCTCACGCCTGACGGAAAAACAATGGAAGCGGAAGCGGCTCACGGCACAGTGACGCGCCATTATCGCAACCATCAAAAAGGCGAAGCCACGTCAACGAACTCAACCGCGTCCATCTTTGCATGGACACGGGGCCTCGCGCACCGCGGTAAGCTCGACGACAATGAAGCTCTTGTGAAATTCGCTGAAGGCCTAGAGAAAACAACTGTTGCGACTATTGAAGGCGGCCAAATGACGAAAGACTTGGCGCTCCTCGTGGGCGATACCCAAGGCTGGCTGACGACAACAGGCTATCTCGAAGCCATTGCCGAAAACTTTGAACGGCAGATGACGTAAAGCTGAAAATGACCGCTCCCGCAAAGAAGCGGCTATAGCGTCATGTCTCGGATTCTACGATTTAGGCATCGAGCTAACACAAATTTAAAAAGACGCGCCCTTAGCAGGTAGCGTCTTTTTTTGTTACTGGCTTATGAACCCACGCGACCAATACAAAGCTAATCTGCATCAGCAAAAACCAAGACCCAAGCTTAGCAAAGCTGACCATGTGCCAGCCTGCCTCTTGCCCCGGATAGCTCCACGCTCTTGCGAATGTGCCGAGGTTTTCAGCAAGCCAAATAAATATCGCAACCAAGAATAGTCCCAACAATAACGGCATAGGTCGGTGGTCTTCGTCGGGTTTGAACCAAATCATAGTCGGTCCGTAAAGCAATGCTGATCCCAGAAACAAAGCCCACCGAATATCCGGCAGATAATGATGGGCGAAGAAATTTATATAAACCAATACGGCTAACAAAGCCTGCCATTTCAAAGACGGAAAACGATCAAACTTGAAATCAAAAATGCGCCAAACTCGGGCAATGTAACTTCCGACGCAGGCATACATAAACCCAGAGAATAGTGGCACGCCTGTAATCTGCAATACGCTGGGTTCCGGGTACACCCAAGAGCCCATATGGGTTTTAAACATCTCCATAACGGTCCCGACAATATGAAAGACGAAGATAATTTTCGCCTCCTCCCATCTCTCGAGTTTAAACGCCAAGAGTAAAACTTGTATCAGCACCGCCATGAGCGTTATGAAATCATAGCGTGCAAGTACCTCCGTTTCCGGATAAAAAAGATATGTCCCCACCAGAATGACCAGCATCAAACCCCCGAACAAACACGCCCAAGCTTGTTTGATTCCAAAGGTAATAAGTTCAAACAGGGCTTGGCTTTTCCAGCCGCTCACAAAGCGGTCATGCAAAGCTGTGCGCTTCGCGTGCAAAAACTCTCTGGGGTTAAAAGGCATTATGCTCATTTCTGATTCTAAACTCTGGCAGAACTATGTTAGACAGATGGCGATAAAAAGTTAGGACTACATATGAAAGAGTTTCTGCTCACATCTTTGATCGCTTCGGTGGTTCTGACACTTGCGCTGAACCTTCTACCTATGCTGTTTCCAAACGCTGCGGCGAAAGCAGAGCGCAAGATTGTCGAGACGATGCAAGACACACATCGCGACCGCGTTGATCCCGATACGCCGCGCGTAAAAGTCTTTTTTCCTTGGAAAGCTATGTTACTCATATCCATCGGGCTAACCGTGGCCGTGAATTTAATAGGATATCTCGCGCGATGACTGATATTTCCGAATGGCTAGGCGGCAAAGATTTCGCCGCCATCAAAGCTCAATATGATACCGACGGATATTATGTCTTCGAGAACGTGCTGAGCGAGGACACACTCGCAGATTTACGCGAAGCCCTAGCGCCCTATCTCGATACAAAACTTAAAGGCCGCAACGATTTCGAAGGCACAAAAACAAACCGCGTCTACGCTATGCTCGCCAAAGACCCTCTCTTTGCAGAGCTCGCTATTCATCCCCTCGCGCTTCGCTTTGCAGAAGCCGACCTCGGCAAAACTATGCGCCTGTCGGCCTGTCTCGCCATACAGCTCCACCGGGACGAAACGGTGCAGCCTTGGCATTTCGACGATGCCCATATGCAAGCCGCACGCCCGCGTGATGCGTGGGGTCTCTCCGCGTTTTGGGCGATTGACGCGACAACTATAGAGAACGGGGCCACGCAATTTCTCAGAGGCAGCCATCTTTGGGGTGACGATAAAAGCCCGCTGGCCTTAGATACGCCTATCTTTGAGACACGGGATAAAGATTATGGCGAAGGAGACGAAAATTTCGAAATTGTCACACCAGAACTGCCCGCGGGATCATTGATGATTGCCAAGAGCACGCTTTGGCACAGAGGCGGCGCGAATAAAACGGACACAGCCCGCACGATAATCACGCCGCAATATTGTGTGGGCTGGGCCAGACAATTGGAGAATATGTGTTTAGCCGTCCCGCCGGAAAAGGCCGCAAAACTCCCGCAGCGCGCCCGCGAACTTATCGGCTATTCGATACATTCCCCGTTTATGGGTTATGTGGACGGCATGCACCCGGATAAAACGCTTACGCGCTAACGAGGGTCCAGACAGACAAATCATTTCCGCTCGGATCCACGAAATGAAAACGGCGACCGCCGGGGAAGTCGAAAATCTCTTTGCTGATATTTGCGCCTGCGTCTTTTACAGCGTTGAGGCTCGCGTCAAGATCATTAGATAATAACACAGCCAATGTCCCCTGTACCGATGGCTTTCGGTCTGACGCCGCATCCAGCCCGCCGTCTATGCCTGCATTCGTAATGGCCGCATAGGTCGGGCCGTAATCCTGAAATTCCCACCCGAAAGCTTTAGCGTAGAACGCTTTGCTCTCCGCCATATCTATAACGGGAAGTTCGATGTAGTTCAGAACGGTTGGCTTCATGTAATGGCCGCCTTGATCGCTGCTAGCGCGTCGTCCGCACCCGCCGCATTAGTCCCGCCCGCTTGCGCCATGCCGGGCTTACCGCCCCCGCGCCCGCCGACTTTCTCCGCGCCTGCATTGACGAGGGTTACGGCGGAATATGTCTTGGTCAGGTCATCCGTCACGCCTACCGCTACAGCCACTTTGCCGTCATCGGTCGCGACGAAAGCCACAATGCCAGAACCAATGGCTTGGACCTGTTCATTGATCATAGAGCGTAGATCTTTACCCGACACACCGTCCAGAACGCGGCCCATGAATTTTATGCCGTTTATCTCTTCCGCGCTCGCGCCGCCGCCGGAAACGCCGCCGAGCGCGAGTTGTTTTTTGACCGCCGACAGTTCTTTATCTAGCTTTTTACGGTCAGCCATAAGAGCTTCGATGCGCGCCGGAACGTCTTCGGGTTTAATCTTGAGCACGTCAGCACTGGCGCGGGCATAGCTGGCTTGCTGTTCAAGGTATTGCCGCGCCGCCTCGCCTGTCACCGCTTCAACACGGCGAATGCCCGCCGCAACTGCGCCTTCGGACAGAATTTTAAACAAAGCAATGTCGCCTGTGCGGTCTACATGCGTGCCGCCGCAAAGCTCGACTGAATAGGCTTTATCACTGTCATCCAGCGGTTGACCGAGGCCAAGGACGCGGACTTCATCGCCGTATTTTTCACCGAACAGAGCCATGGCTCCGGCTTCAATCGCTTTTTCCGGAGACATAAGTTTAGTGTCCGCTGCTACGTTTTGAAGGATGATCTCATTCACCTCGTCCTCGACTTTTTTCAACTCGTCTCGGGTCACAGCCCCGCCGTGGGATATGTCAAAACGGATTCGCTCGCCGTCAACCATCTGGCCCTTTTGAGTCACATGCGGGCCGAGCACGCGGCGCAGGGCTTCGTGCATAAGATGTGTGGCCGAATGGTTTGCCATGGTGCGTTTACGGTTTTCGGCGTTCACACTCAAGGTCGCCATATCGCCGAGTGAGATTGAGCCATTGAGTCTGCCGATGTGAGCGTGCAGGTCCCCCGCTTTTTTCTGCACATCTGTGATGATAATGGACGCGCCGTTTTCGAATGTCGCCGTGCCTTTGTCACCGGCCTGTCCGCCAGACTCAGCATAGAAAGGCGTTGTCTTGGTGATAAACATGACATCCGTATTGCTGGCCGACTTGGCCACGTCGCCGTCAACGACGAGTGTGTGGATAGCGACTCTTTCGGTGAGTTCATCAAAGCCTGTAAACTCCGTAGAACCTTCCGCTTCTCGCGCGGCCAGCCAAATCGCGTCAGACCCCGCATCGCCTGACCCCGCCCAATTTGCGCGGGCCATTGTCTTTTGCTCTTCCATCGCCGTGTCAAACCCGGCTGTATCCACTTCGATGCCGCGTGATCTTAAAGCATCTTGGGTCAAGTCGAGCGGGAAGCCATATGTGTCGTAGAGTTTGAACGCGACATCTCCGGAAAGCGTGTCCCCTTTTTTGAGATTTTTGGTTGCATCTTCCAGCAGGGCTGTGCCGCGGCCCAGCGTCGTGCGGAAACGGACTTCTTCTTGCTCAAATGTCGCCTCGAGAGATGCCTTCGCACGGCCAAGTTCAGGATAGGCGTCACCCATTTCTGTAATTAGCGCGGGGACTAAGCGATGCATAAGCGGATCTTTAGCCCCTAAAATATGCGCGTGGCGCATGGCGCGGCGCATGATGCGGCGCAGGACGTAGCCTCGGCCTTCATTGGACGGCGAAACACCGTCCGCCATTAGAAACGAACATGACCGCAAATGGTCGGCGATGACGCGGTGGGAGAACTTGGCGTCCCCTTCCGCTTTAACGCCCGTTAGGTCAACGCTGGCCCCGATAAGCTTTTGGAACAGGTCAATATCGTAATTGTCATGCTTGCCTTGCAGGATAGCAGCGATGCGCTCCAGCCCCATGCCCGTATCAATAGACGGCTGAGGGAGCGCGATTTGAGACCCGTCCGCGTGCTTTTCGTACTGCATGAAAACCAGGTTCCAGATTTCAATAAACCGGTCCCCGTCTTCATCAGGAGACCCTGGAGGGCCGCCAGGGATTGCAGCGCCGTGGTCAAAGAAGATTTCCGAACACGGCCCGCAAGGCCCCGTATCGCCCATCGCCCAGAAATTATCCGAGGTCGCAATACGGATAATTTTCTCGTCCGGCAGGCCTGCGATCTTTTTCCACAGATTATAGGCTTCATCATCATCATGGTAGATGGTGACCAGGAGCTTATCCTTATCAAGGCCGTAGTCCTTCGTGATAAGGTTCCAGGCATATTCAATGGCGTTATCTTTGAAGTAATCGCCGAAAGAGAAATTACCAAGCATTTCGAAAAATGTGTGATGGCGCGCTGTGTAGCCGACATTGTCCAGATCGTTATGCTTGCCGCCAGCCCGAACGCATTTCTGAGACGTCGCCGCGCGGGGGACGGGCGGTGTTTCTGCGCCTGTGAAATAGTTCTTGAAAGGCACCATACCTGCATTGACAAACAGAAGCGTCGGGTCGTTATCCGGCACGAGCGGAGCGGAGCGTTCGGCGCTATGCCCGTTGGCTTCAAAGTAACCCAGAAATTGCTGTCGAATATCGCGAAGACTAGTCATGCGGTGTGTTCCTTAAATCTAGTCCTCACATATAGAAAGAGCGCCTGGCAAAGCCAAGCGCTCTCTTAATTTTTTGATTGTGTAGAGTTTAAGCTCCGAGCGCTGCAATCTCTCCGCCGTCGTCGTCTTTTTGCTCATCCTTTGGTATAAGAAGCTCTTCTTCGATAAGGCCTTCATTCTGGCGCACTTGTTGTTCAATGCGTTCAGCGATGTCAGGATTGTCTTTCAGGAAAACCCGCACGTTTTCACGGCCCTGTCCAATGCGCTCATCCCCGTATGAATACCAAGAGCCGGATTTCTCGACAACGCCGGCTTTGACGCCCAAATCGATAAGCTCGCCTGTTTTGGAGATGCCTTCGCCGTACATAATATCAAATTCAACCTGACGGAACGGAGGCGCAACTTTGTTTTTAACGACTTTGACCCGTGTTTGATTACCAACAACTTCGTCGCGATATTTAATCGCGCCAATACGGCGGATATCAAGGCGGACAGAGGCGTAGAATTTCAACGCATTACCACCTGTTGTCGTTTCCGGTGAACCGTACATAACGCCAATTTTGTGGCGAATTTGGTTGATAAAGATAACCATACAGCCAGACTTTGAAATTGAGCCTGTCAGTTTACGCAAAGCTTGGCTCATCAATCTCGCTTGAAGACCCGGGAGACTATCGCCCATATCGCCTTCAAGTTCGGCGCGCGGTGTTAGCGCAGCAACAGAGTCGATAACCAAAATATCAACAGCGCCTGAACGCACCAAGGTATCGGCAATTTCAAGACCTTGCTCGCCCGTATCAGGCTGCGAGATTAAAAGCTCATTCACGTCAACGCCAAGCTTACCCGCATAGACAGGATCCAGCGCATGTTCCGCGTCAATAAAGGCCGCAACCCCGCCCTGCTTTTGACATTCCGCTACAACATGCAGCGATAATGTCGTCTTGCCGGATGATTCCGGACCGTAAATTTCGACAACGCGGCCTTTAGGCAAGCCGCCTATACCGAGCGCAATATCCAATCCGAGCGATCCTGTAGATATTTCTTCGATATCCATCGTCTCTTTTTGGCCGAGCTTCATGACGGCACCTTTGCCGAAAGCCCGGTCGATTTGGCTGAGCGCCGCATCGAGTGCTGCAGATTTGTTTTTGTCGCTAGCTTTACCCACAACAGTGAGGGGTGTTGAATTTCTGGCCATAGTTTAACTCCAGTGTGGATGACCGGAGCCCATCGGTCGTCTCATTGAAATCGCGGCTGGTATTGGACTGCCGTGATTCGTATGTACCGCGTTTGTTCTCACGCCGCAAGCAAAAAGAACAAACTTGGAACATTTTAACTTGAAAGGCCTCAAACACTCGCACTTTCGCCGATCTCCGCTTTCACTTTTTCAGCAAGCTGCGCCAATGTGAATGGCTTAGGCAAGAACGTCACATCAGGTTCTTCGGCCAATAACTCAGAGAATTCTTCTTCCGCATAGCCAGAGATAAAGACAATACGCGCATCGCCGAGCATATCGCGGCCTTTCTTGAGAAGCGTCGGCCCGTCCATCCCCGGCATAACAACATCAGAGAGCAAGAGATCAAATGGCCCTGCCCCGTCAGAAAGAATATCAAAAGCCTCTTCGCCGTCCTCAGCTTCGGTTACTTTATAACCGCGCTTACGCAATGTCTTAGCCGCAATAGTGCGCACGGAGGCTTCATCTTCAACAAAGAGAATATTGCCTTGCCCCGAAAGATTGGCGGGCTTCTTGACCACAGGTGTTTTGGCCGCCGCTGCTGCCGCAATACTTTTCTCGTCGCGCACAGCTTCAGGGAGATAGATTTTAAACGTCGTTCCCGCGCCCAGTTCACTATCTACTGTTAGATGTCCGCCGGATTGCTGCACAATCCCATAAACTGTGGCAAGGCCAAGTCCCGTGCCCTTGCCTTGTTCTTTCGTTGTAAAGAAAGGCTCAAAGATTTTAGCCTTAATCTCATCAGGCATACCCGTGCCTGTATCGGCCACTTCAATCACAACGAAATTCTTCGACGGAATATCATCCAAAGCATCAGATAAATCCTCATCCGTGACAGTCTTAGGATCAAGTTTCGAGCTTGTGATCGTCACGACCCCGCCGCCATTATCCGCCATAGCGTCGCGCGCGTTAACGCAGAGGTTCATCAAAACCGTTTCAAGCTGACCTTTGTCTACGCGAATTGCCGGAAGATCGCGGCCATGCACAACATTAAGCTTCACACGCTCGACCAAGACTTGTTTCAACAGCACAGAGACATCAGAGAGCGTATCAGAGACTTCGAGGAGTTCCGCGCGCAAGGTCTGCTTCCGTGAGAATGCCAAGAGTTTTTTCACAAGCCCGGCGGCTCGCGTGACAGTAGAGTTAATTTTCTGCAGCTCTGGATAGGACGGATCACCGACAGGGTGGCGTCCGAGAAGTTCATCTGTATTCAAACGAATAGCTGTCAGAAGATTATTAAAATCATGCGCCACGCCGCCCGCCAATTGCCCGATGGCCTGCATTTTTTGGGATTGAACAAGTTGATCCTCGAGCGATTTGCGCGAGCTCACATCAACCATATAGACCCAACACAATCTCTGATCCATCACATCAGGACTGACATAGACATTAACCGGCATAGGCAAATCGCCAATGAGGGCCGCATCAAAGGGCTTATCTGATTTGCACTGCGAAGCTGTTTTTCGGAGGAAGTGATACCCGCCTTCTCTGGCGGCGAACAGTTTACCAAAATCAACATCTTTCCAGGATGTATTGCCACTCATTTTTTCAAAAGCGGGATTCGCTTTTATAATCTTCGCAGACGCCAAGGTATCTCCTGAAAGCTGCAAAATAGCGACAGGAGCTGCCGCAAAGCTACTTTTGCCTGCACTATCATTCGCCGCGTCAGGCCGGTTCGAGGCGTGAGCTTTGGACGTTGGCGCCCCAAGGCTAGAATGTCCGTAAAGCGCAATACTCGCATAAGGCTCCCCGTTATCCAGCTCGTGCCAAGTGGCCACCATAATCGTCGGCGTCACAATACCTTTTTGTGTTATCAGGCGCGTATCCGTGCGAACCACACGGCCGAGAGACGGTTCGGTTCCCAGCACGGCTTGTGAGTTTTCAATAAATTCCCGCATCAGCGCAGGTTTTGCGCCGCTGCCGATGCCAAGCCAGCGCCGAAGAACGGAATTCAGGGCGAGAACGTGCCCGTTCACATCCACAGAAAAAAGACCGACGGGCGCGCCCACCAAAGTGGCATCAGCGCTCGCTCCGCTTTCGGAAATATCACTAATCGTCCAAAGTTGTGCCGCGCCAAGGTTAGCAGCCACAACACGGTATCGCTTGAGCTCACCGGCTGGCGTAATCATATCTAATGTTTCTTCAGCTCGTAAAGTCTCACTTGTCATGTGATGCAAACGGAATATGGATGACGCTGTTTCATGGCCGCTAGCGGAAAATATACGGTCCACAGTTGGCGCCGTAGAGCTCTCCCCCATGGCACCGAAGACCTTGGCTAAGTCCATGTAGGCCTCATTTGCCAGATAGGGCTTTCCATCTTTGGTGATGAGGCTTGGTTGAAGACTTAACCGGAACGCATCCATAATTGAGCTATCATTTTCAGTTCCAATATTTGCGCGCAGACTTGTTTTTTGACGCCCCGCAATGAGTGTCATTACGCCCAAAATACTCACGATTGTAACGCCTCCCATAAAGGCTAGCCCCTGCCACCCAAGTGCGGGTGCATTTATTATGACGGCGACCAAGCTCGCAAACACCAGAACACTTAGAATGCCGAGCACAATTGCGCTTCCTGTACCAGTTTTTGATGGCAATTTTCGCCCCTCTCGAATCATTGTGTTCATATTTACATCTTACAGGGGAAATTCGTATTTGATGTCTTAACAAAGCGTATTTTTTACATTTATCGACCTCGCATCCTACTGAAAAACAGTTTAAAGCGGCATTTCACTAAACTTAACCGGAGATGTCGGCCCTAATGACCCCGCGCTACTTTAGAACCGCTGTGCTCACGTCTGCTCTGATGGGCTTTACATTCGCCTTATCCGGATGCGAAATGGGGAATAGCGAAGCTCTAAAAAAAGCCAGTATTACCCAGCAAGAATCGTCACGTATTGATGATTGGTTTGAGGATCGTTATCATGACACGCTGGCCCGCTCCCCAATGGATCAGACCTATCTGGGCCTCAAAACAAATGCGGAAAGACTTGATGACAGTACAGCTTTGTCGCGAGACGAAGATGCGGCCTTGACGGCGACGTGGCTCAAAGAAATGCGAACCGCATTTGACTATGACAAGCTCGACGCCGCGTCCGCGCTCTCATACCGGCTCTACGAATTTGAAGCCAAGGACCAATTGGACATTCATGGCTTTGCGGATCACGACTATATATTCCAGCACATGAATGGCCCGCACTCGGACTATCCCTCATTCTTGATCAACTTCCATACCGTCGACAGCCTGGAAGATGCCAACGCCTATATCACCAGATTGTCTCAGACGCCGACTTACATGAACGGATTTATTCAACAAGCCGAGGCACAATTTAGTGCCGACATACATCTTCCTGCATTTGTTTATCCAAAAATTAGCGAGGCCGCCCGCAATGTTATTTCAGGTGCGCCCTTCACGGAAGGTGAAGACAGCCCCTTATTTGGCGATATAAAGAGCAAAATAGACGCCCTTGATGTGGATGAGGACACAAAGAAAGAGCTGACCGAGAAGGCCAGTACGGCGCTCCTCGCAGACCTACAGCCGGCGTATTTAAAACTTCTTGATATGTTTACGCGCCACGCGGAGGGCGCAAGCAAAGATGATGGGGCCTGGAAGCTTCCGCGCGGAGAGGCTTATTACAATGCGCGCTTGAAGCATTACACAACCACAAACCTTACAGCCGATGAAATTCACGAAATTGGGTTGGCCGAGGTCAAGCGCATTCAAAGCGAGATGCGCGAAATCATGACATCGACAGGCTTCAAAGGTGACCTGCCATCGTTTTTTAAATTCTTACGCACTGATAAAAAATTTACTTTCGAGAACACCGAGGAAGGCCGGCAAACCTACATAGACCGCGCGTCTGTGCTGATTGAGGAGATGAAAAGCGGCCTCGACGCGCTTTTCATTACGCAGCCCAAAGCCGATATTGTCGTAAAGCGCGTTGAACCGTTTCGCGAAGATACAGCTTTCGGGGCCTTTTATGACCAACCAGCCGTCGATGGTTCGCGGCCAGGGACATATTATATAAACTTGAAAGATATGAGCGAGCTCCCGATTTATCAGCTCCAAGCCCTCGCCTATCACGAAGGCATTCCCGGTCATCACATGCAAATCGCTATTGGCATGGAACTAGAGGGACTTCCTAAATTTCGTACCCTAGGCGGACATACAGCTTACATTGAAGGCTGGGCCTTATACGCGGAGAGCGTCCCAGCCGAACTTGGACTTTACACGGATCCCTATCAGGACTTTGGGCGGCTCTCGATGGAGATATTCCGCGCGGCGCGCTTAGTGGTGGATACCGGTATTCACGCCAAGAAATGGACGCGGGACGAGGCTGTGGCCTATATGATGAAAAATACGGCGAATTCTGAAGGCGACATCCGCGCCGAAGTTGATCGCTACATCGTCTGGCCAGGCCAAGCTACGGCCTATAAGATAGGCATGTTGAAAATTACCGAGCTCAAGGCGAAAGCCCAGAAAGAGCTCGGCGAAAAGTTTGATATTCGCGAATTTCACGATGTCATTCTTGCAAATGGATCAGTCCCGCTAAGTATCCTCGAGGAACTCGTGGAGACCTGGATGGTGGACGTTAAAGCAAAGGACAAAAAATGAAAAACCTATTTATGGCCACAGCCGCCGCCCTCGCCCTCATCGCCTGTACAGGCGAAACCGTTAATGATATCGACACTGGCTCTGTGCTTGAGATGTCGAAAAGCGAAACCGCGCCGGCGCAAAATAAGCTTAAAGAGACCGTAGACCGCAGGCTGCCTATGCGGACTGAAAAAGGCGTGAATGCTCGCTTGGACCTTTGGTTCGAAGAGCAATTCCAAGAAAGCCTACGGCGCAGCCCGATGTTCATGGCACAAATGGGCCTGAAGGAGCGCGCCGATGAGTGGGATGACCCCTCGCGCGTATTTGCCCTCGAAGGTCTGGACCGCACCCGCCAAAGTCTTGAAGAGATGAAAACGAACTTTGATTTTGACAGCCTCGATGCCGACCATCAACTCTCCTACCGGCTTTATGCGGAACAAGCGGAAAACCAGCTCGAGGGGGCGAAATGGTGGTATCACAATTACCCCTTCAATCAGATGTTTGGCGCGCAGTCTGGCATCCCGACATTCATGCTCAACTACCATGGTATTGAGAGCGAAAAAGATGCCCGCAATTATATCGCCCGGCTTAACGGAGTTGATGATTATTTAGGCGGCATCCTGAAGGTTTCCAAAGCCAGCGCAGCTAAAGGCATCATGCCGCCAAAATTCGTTTATGACCACGTTATTCGGGACGCGGAAAATGTCCTTCAAGGCGCGCCATTTGATGATGGGGATTACAATCTCCTGCTCAATGATTTTCGCAAGAAAGTTGAAAAGCTCGACCTGGGTAAAGCTGCCAAAGAAGACCTTTATGCTGGCGCGATTGACGCGCTGACAAATTCTGTTGGCCCGGCTTACGAAGCTTTGATTGCTGAAATGGAAGCACAAAAAAAGAAAACTACGACGGATGACGGCGTGTGGAAACTTCCCGATGCAGATGACTATTATGCCCACCGCCTCAATCTTATGACGACGACCGATATGACCGCGGATGAAATCCATGATCTCGGCCTCAGCGAAGTTGAGCGCATTCATGGCGAGATGCGCGAAATAATGAAAAAAGTTAAGTTTGAAGGCGACTTACAAGAGTTCTTTAAATTCCTTATCAACGATCCCAAGCAAACTTATCCTGATAGCGATGCAGGCCGTGAGCAATACTTGGCCGACGCGACAGACATAATAGAGACTATGAAAAAAGAACTCGACACTGTCTTTATTAAAAAACCAAAGGCCGACCTCATCGTCAAAAAAGTCGAAGCCTTCCGCGAGAAATCAGCCGGTAAAGCGTTCTATAATCGTCCGGCGCCTGACGGGTCTAAGCCCGGTATGTATTACGCGAACCTGTACAAGATTAGCGACATGCCAAAATACCAAATGGAAGCCCTCGCCTACCATGAAGGCATTCCTGGTCACCACATGCAAATTGCCATCGCGCAAGAGCTTGAAGGTGTTCCCAAATTTCGCAAATTTGGCGGCGTGACAGCCTACACAGAAGGCTGGGGTTTATACTCTGAATACCTTCCAAAAGAGATGGGTTTTTACGAAGACCCTTATTCAGATTTTGGCCGCCTCGCGATGGAGCTCTGGCGCGCCGCCCGTCTTGTTGTCGACACAGGTCTGCACGATAAAAAATGGACGCGCGAAGAGGCCATAAAATATCTCACCGACAACACGCCAAATCCTGAAAATGACTGCATCAAAGCGATTGAGCGTTACATAGTCATGCCCGGCCAAGCGACCGCGTACAAAATCGGTATGCTGAAAATTCTGGAGTTACGCTCAAACGCTACGACACGTCTCGGCGACAAGTTTGACATCCGCGAATTCCACGATGTCGTGCTGGCCTCCGGCGCTGTCCCGCTCAACATTCTCGAAGAAAATGTGGACGCCTGGATTGCAGAAAAAGCAGGTCTGCCGGGTAAGCTCTAGCACTTCACCACCATGTCTTTCGAGACGATTGCTACGCAATCTCTCAAGATGAGGTTCTTTTAATGTTCGAAATAGCCTCATCCTGAGGCGCCGCGTAGCGGCGTGACTCGAAGGGCGAGGCGCTAAGTTAAGTAAATCAGGCCTGCGTCTTCTCAGATCGTTCATGCATTTCTTGGGCTTCGAGGGTGAGTTTGGCTGTGGGGCGGACTTCGAGGCGTTTTAGGGAAATTTCGTCGCCGGTTTCTTGGCAATATCCGTATGTGCCCTCTTCGATACGGCGCAAAGCTTTGTCGATTTGATTGACAAGTTTGCGTGAGCGGTCACGCGTTCGGAGCTCTAGCTGCCGGTCAGCATTCGCGGACGCCGTATCCACGGGATCTGGATAACTAACGCTTTCTTGCTGTAAATATTCCATCGTATCTTTGTTTTGCTCAAAGATATCGGCTTTCCACGCGAGGAGCTTTCGCTTGAAATATTCAGCTTGTTTTACGCCCATAAATTTCTCGTCCTCTGTCGGGACATAGCCTTTAGGCAGTTTGACGGGCTTTTTAGGTTTCGATGCGGACTTGGCCATACAGTATGTCCTCCCAGAATGAACATGCGAGTCGGGGCTTTCCCGAGTTCGTGAGCGCGTCATACAGCGAGTTATGCACGCTGACAACAGATTTCGCGCAGTTGGGGAGCTCAAACCAATATGCACTTGATTGCATATGAATAGGGCCTTAGAAAACAGAATAGATTAAAGGAAATTTCCATGAAATTCGAAGGCACTAAAGACTACGTCGCCACGACAGATTTGAAAATGGCTGTGAACGCCGCGATTACGCTAGAGCGCCCGCTTCTGATCAAGGGCGAGCCCGGCACAGGCAAAACGGTTCTTGCCCACGAAATCGCGAAAGCGCTTGGCGTGGACTTGCTCGAATGGAATATCAAATCGACCACCAAAGCGCAGCAAGGCTTGTACGAATACGATGCCGTCGCCCGCCTGCGGGATAGCCAGCTTGGGGAGAAAAAAGTCCATGATATTTCGAACTACATTAAGCGCGGCAAATTATGGGATGCCTTCACTCACAAGAAGCGCCCTATCCTCTTGATTGACGAGATTGACAAAGCCGATATCGAGTTTCCGAACGACTTGCTCCACGAACTTGATAAGATGGAATTCCATGTCTACGAGACCGGCGAAACAATTACCGCGAAACAGCGTCCAATCATCATCATCACGTCAAATAATGAAAAAGATCTACCAGACGCGTTCCTGCGCCGTTGTTTCTTCCATTATATCCAATTCCCAGACGAAGAGACCATGTCCAAAATCGTCGACGTCCACTTCCCGGACATCAAGCAGAAACTCGTCTCCTCCGCAATGAAACGCTTCTACGAAGTCCGCTCTATGCCGGGCCTCAAGAAAAAACCCTCCACCTCGGAACTTCTCGATTGGCTAAAACTGTTATTGGTCGAAGACATCGATCCGGAAGTCCTGCGCGAAGCCGACCCAAAAAAACTGATCCCGCCGCTACATGGCGCGCTGCTCAAGAACGAGCAGGATGTGCATTTGTTCGAACGGTTGGCGTTTTTATCTCGGCGGGACGGCTAATCCGCTTTAAATTTCAGCTTCGATGATTTTCTCAGATGCTGCCGTTTTTGGCGTGTTCAACAAGCGGTAGGCATCCCGGAAGGGTATAAGGTACAGATTTACACAAGAATTTAATTCTGTAGCGTCTTCTACGATTCCAAACTCAACATCCCTGTTATCTTCGGGCATGTGATAGCACCCAAATAACACGTCCCAAAACGGAAATAAGAACGCGAAGTTTTTATCCAAGTGGTCAGGGTGGCGGCTGTGATGAACATGGTGATGCGCCGGGCTGGCGAATACTTTTGACCAAATTCCAGGCCATTTCAGCCAGATATGCGAATGACGTAGATGGTAAGCGCCAACATTAAAGCCCAACATAAAAATAGACAGGCCTAAAATATCGAAAGACGTCGGCGTGTATCCAATAAATCGCAACATAACTCCACTTGCTAGGCCAGTTCCCAAACCACCAAATAATTTATAGGTTAAGTTATCAACGGGATGCTCTCGGTAATTCGATAGCGGGTGCATAACCTCGCCCGAATGATGCACCTTATGAAACTGCCAAAGCAGGGGTATTTTGTGCTGCAAATAGTGCAGGTAAAACGTAATAAAGCTATTCACAAAAGTGATAATAATCAAAAACGCACCCGCGATTAAAAAGCTCGCCGTGGGACTGAAAGGGGAAACAGGCGCGAGGCTGTCATCCCCCACAAAACCCATGCCTATAAAGAGGCCTGCAAAATAAGATGTTACCCCAAAGCCAAAGAGTAAAAAATGACCGATAAGTCCATGAAAGAAAAAATACCTTACATCCAGCCAAGCCGCAGGATTCGACCACACTGATGCAGGAAAAAGGAATGAAAGAAATCCGCCTGATTCTTTGCGGCGGTGATAGAGAAAAAAAGCGATAGCCAGAGAACTGATTATAAATAATATAAAAAATCTGTGCGAAGGCTGTGCCAAAAATTTAGAGAAATATATTAGATAATCTAAGTAACTTTGAAAAAAGCTCCCCAGACTTTCTTTAAAATCATATTCCATCATACTCTTAGTCCTGACCCATCTCTATTTTCAGGGACTATAGAAAATAACACTTGCTATAAGGTTTATAGAGGGAAAGAAATTCAGCCGCTCAGTTAAATTATCCCGTCATTCGTCTGCAATCCAAGCATCACCCGACCCATCAGTTCAAACGTCGCAGGCTTAGCACAAACTCTACTGGACTTTAGGGCCGCAAGGCATCCAAGCGTTATCTTCGACTAATGCATCGTCTCGTAACGCTTCCCTTATAGCGGGAACATGGCCTTGGTCGACAAGCGACGGGTTTATTAGCCAGACCATTTTATCTTTCTTAACCTCCAGGTTCGCCACGACATTGACAAATTTTCCTGCACATGACGAGACGCTTTCAGGCTTAACGTCCACATAAAAAGCATGCCCAATATCCTGAGATAAATATTGCTCACGAGTTTCGAACAAAACCGGATGATCACTTTCTAAATTGTTAGTCCCTTCATAGCCAGGAACAAAAAGATATCCCGCAAGGGGAACCTCATAGCCTGCAATATTAGATGCATTCTGATGGGCTTCTTTAAAATCACCCGAAAATATTAAACCATCCTGCGCGGTACATGCTGAAAACGTAAACGCGAGTAAAACACACAAGCTTCTATTGATGTTTTTCATATTATGCCAATGGCTCGTAGAACCCCCATTTAGCGGGGCGGGGAGAATACCTATAAGGGGATTTCGCATGCAGATGAATTACAGGAACACCAAATTTATTGGCTATACTGATATGATTAGATCCAGCTTCACGATTGCCCCAATAACGTAAACCCATCAAAATTATTTCCGGCTTACCGACACCAAAACCACCTTTTAAAGTCGAGAAGCTACCAAGTCGCTCGCCATAACAGCTTTGACGGCCCGACTTTTCACAACATCTCGATCACTCATTTTATATTCTACTACTGCCTTAGTGGTATATTTTCAACTTAAGACTTTGAATAGTGCAATTACCAAAAGTTTGTTTTTCTATAACTCAAATCATCCCATCTCTCGTCGGTAGACCAAACATCACCCTCCCCATCAGTTCAAATGTTGCAGGCGCGGTAACAATGTGCTGCGTGATGGCGTGGGCGTCGCGGAGACGTCTTTGCAGGTCGCTACTCTCGAAAAGAGCCGTACCACCTGCATATTCGTACATTGTGCGCGTTACATCGGCGGCGGTGCGGGTCATGTGGGAACAGGCGAGACGGAGCCCGGCGCGGCGCTCAACCGATTGCTTGCCCGTCTCTTCCGCCTCTTGCCACGTCAAAGCAATTTCATCGATGAGATAAGCCCTTGCCGCCCGTAGCGACGCAGAGGCTTTGGCGTATTCGGCTTGAATGACCTGCCGTTCGGCTAATGTCCGGGTTGAGCCCTGATTTTTCTTTTGGGTCGCCAGAGCCGAAAAGCTTTCGACTGCCCCCATTGCATTGCCCAGCGCCACAGCGGCCACCCCAATGCCCAACAAACCAAACGGCGGAAATGTGTAGAGCGTACCTGTTTCCCGCGGCGTATCCAGCATGAGCGAGACACTTCGCCCTTTCGGGACGCGGGCGTTTGTCACGCTCATATCGCCAGAGCCTGTCCCTTTGAGACCCGCCACATGCCAAGTATCATGCAATTCTACATCGCCGGATGGGAAGAAGAACATGCGGGCGTCACCCGTTATTTCACCATCTGGCCCTTCGATCATCGCGCCGCCGCCAATCCACTGGCAATTCGCAGAGCCGGAGCCCCATTGCCAGCGGCCTGTTACGATATAGTCGTCACCGTCAGGCACGGCTTTGCCCATCGGGGCAAAAATGCCGCCCGCGATCACATCGGGGTCGCCAAATATCTCCGCGGCTGTTTCCTCGTCCATATAGGCTGCGGACACTGTGCTCGTGCAAGCAATCATGGCGCACCATGACGCGCTGGCGTTAGACACAGCAAGGACTTCAAGAACTTCCATAAATTTGAGAGGCGTGACTTCTAGCCCATTCAAGGTTTTCGGCGTTATAAGACGAAACATTCCCGCCTGCGCCATTTCACGGGCGAGGTCTTCCGGAAGTCTCCGCACGGCCTCGCATTCAGAGGCCCGCTTCGCGAGCGTGTCTTGCAAGGTTATGGCCGCGTCCAAAATACTCATTCAACGAAGTCCCAGACCACGGGCACTTCTGCAAGTTCTTCTTTGTAATACGCTTGAAAGCCCGGCATCTTGACTTGATTGAGAAAGCTGGAATAGGCCAGGTAAGACACAAGAAAGCGCAAATCCTTAGCCCAAGGCGGCATGAATTTCGGCGGGTCAACGCGGCCTGAGGCGGCGAGCTGAGCGATGGCCGGGATGTCTTCGAGGTCCATTTTCCCAGTAAAGAGAACCCGAATTAAATCAGCCCGTCCTAGCTTGACCACAGAGCGCATGTAGTTATGCACCCGAAGTAAGCCGTTGAGGTAAACCATGTCTTTCGTGAACGGCGCGCCGCCCGTAATGAGACCGCCTCTAAAGATACGCCGCGCATTGTCATAGGATTGATCAGCGTCGTCCGTGCGGGCCACGTAAAAATCAAAAACGTCTTTAAAATCAGCGCCTTCTATGGACATATGAATGGCGATAACGCGGTCGGCCAAACGCCTAAACCTCACCGGGTCCATGGAGCCGCTGATGATTTCAGCGAACACCGCTAGGCCTTCTTGTATCTGCGTCGTCCCCGCATGAGAGCGTCCTAAGATGGGAAAATTTGTCTGTGCCTTACCGTTCAATCCTGTGGCGCTATGGACCAAAGCTTCATGCTGTAGAAGCTGATGAACATCTCGGTCAGAAAATGTGGCGCTCGTGCGCACGCGTATTCGGCGAGAAGTTGCGGTCGCCTTCGCGGAGAGCTGCGGGACGAGAAGAACTTTGGGCGCGTCTTTGCCAAAATGATGTGTCAGGCGCGGGCGTAATTTGTTCGCAAATTCTTTGGCCGTGAATTGAACCTCATAGCCTTCGACGACCAATTTCGGAATATCTAATCCGTCTAGTGCGTCATCCATATGGCGGGCCATATCAATCACGCGGGTTTGCTTATCCAGCATTAGGCGCGTGGGTTCGCCGTAAAGGTTTTTACTGTGTTCGTGAAACGCGCGCGTTCCTCTCGCCGCAATCATATGCGCTGTTTCTTCAATGTCGCCCGCAAGGCGGCGGAGCCATTCAAAGACAACATGATCGCCTTCAATATGCTTGCGCGCCTCCCGCACAGCCTCAAGGCTCGGAGCGGTATCGATAGGTTCGTATTTTATGTCCGGCAAGGTTCCAGTTTTAAGGAATATCCCGCGCACCTCATCCGGCCATTCAACCGAGCCCAATATGCGCAGAGGTCGCGCCGCGACGTCCAGATAAGCCCCAGCGTCTTTGGCTTTTGCAAACAGGTTTTCGGATAAAGGTTTCACACAATACTGCTCGCAAACCTTTAGTCGCTTGTCCAGACTATTCAGGCGCAATCACGTCTTGATTACCTTACGGTGAGTAAATCGTATAAATAACATCTGCTCCTAAAATCCCTGTACCCATGGAGAGATCATAATTATTGCCATTAATCGGGGAGCCCCGAAGGCGATAAAGTGAGGCAAACCCCACAGCATGATCTGCGAGAGAACCTTCACTTGCCGCGGTACGGCGTCCTCCATCGAATATCTTTCGCGGCGCGCCCTCAAGGTCTCCAAGTGTCCAAAGCCGTGAGTTATTACCCGTTACAATCCCTGCGCCGCCCACGGCCGGGTTTTGCGATCTTTGGCCAATTGTTGGAGAGGTCGGCGTAAACAAAAAGAAATTATAGCGGATATTGTTATAATCCAAGCCGGTAAAATCGCCAGAAGTTACCAGATTATTGGTCGTGGCATGGATATCAAAGGCGGCATTAGACGCCACGAAGAAAAAAGCAAAACGGTTGCCGGGACCCAGCAAATCAATATCCGTATCATCATCAAGGCCGAAGGCGGTGTATGAATCGTTTTCATCCAATACCTGCAAGGACGGGTTATTGGTATATTCACCACCAAATGTCGCATCATTGACTTCGAATGCCCACCCCGCTGTTCGGCCATCGGAAATAGGCGTAAATGGGAAATTCACCGCAACACCGTCACCCGCTATTAAATCTGTTGCCGCGGTGCCGGGCGTTACATCATCTAATAGCAAAAAATCGTGCGCGATGGGCGCGGTGTAATCTTCTTCATAAAAATCACTGCCGCTGAACACCACGACAACCGGGCCCGCTCTAAAATAAGGACGGTCAATAACTTCAGAACTCACAGGGGCAGCAACCATAACCGAAGCCATGCATAACCCTAATGATAAGCCTAAACGTGACACAATAAATCCCAACCTCAACGGTTCTCAAATTTCAAAATACCAAATAACTCTTAAAAGAGGCCTAGGGTATATCCTTTTTAAAACCTTAAAGAACAAACGATAAACATTTATTGACATCCTCATGCGACATAGATTACTTAATAAGAACATTAGGAGAACAATATGCCCAAGCCATCCAGCGTTTTTGTCTGCCAGTCCTGCGGAACCGTCCATGGTAAGTGGGCGGGGCGGTGTGATGCGTGCGGGGAATGGAATGTTCTCGTTGAGGAAACCTCGGCGCAAAAGGTAAAGCCCGGGTCCAAGCGCAAGAAAGGCCGCGCGCTTGATTTCGTTGATTTAGGCGGCGAGAGCGCAGATGTCCCGCGGCTTGAAACAGGCATTGCAGAGCTTGACCGCGTGACGGGCGGCGGCTTGGTTCCAGGATCGGCGATACTTGTCGGCGGTGATCCGGGGATTGGGAAATCCACGCTATTACTGCAGGCAGTGGGGAAACTCGCGAAACGCGGCCTCAAGACGGCTTATATCTCAGGCGAGGAATCCGAGGGGCAAGTCCGAAGACGGGCTAAGCGCCTCGACGTCTCCGACGCCCCCGTACAGCTCGCGGCTGAAACATCCCTTGGCCCGATACTCGACGGGTTAATGGCAGAGCGGCCTGATGTCGTGATTATCGATTCCATCCAAACCCTTTGGACAGACCAGCTCGGCGCAGCGCCCGGCACAGTCGCCCAAGTGAGAGCCTGCGCGCAGGAACTCACGCGGTTCGCCAAGAAGCGCGGCGTCTGCGTTATCCTTGTGGGCCATGTCACCAAGGACGGGCAAATTGCGGGGCCTCGCGTCGTCGAACACATGGTCGATGCTGTGCTGTATTTTGAAGGGGACCGCGCCCATCAATTCCGGCTTCTACGGGCTCACAAAAACCGTTTCGGGCCGACAGACGAGATTGGCGTGTTTGAAATGCGCGAGAGCGGGCTTGCTGAGGTGAGCAACCCCTCCGCCCTGTTTCTGGATGGGCGCGGAAAAAACTCAACCGGAGCCGCTGTATTTGCCGGCCTGGAAGGGACACGGCCTATGCTGACAGAAATCCAAGCGCTTGTGGCCCCTGCTGCTTTCGGCACGCCCCGCCGCGCGGTTGTGGGCTGGGATAGCGGACGGCTCGCTATGGTTCTTGCCGTACTCGAATCCCGCTGCGGTGTGAGTTTTGGCGGTAAGGATGTTTATTTGAATGTGGCGGGCGGATTGAAAATCAATGAACCTGCTGCGGACCTCGCCGTGGCGGCGGCCATTGCGTCTTCAGCTTTCGACATGCCACTACCCTCCGACTCAGTTGTTTTCGGCGAAATCAGTCTCTCAGGCGATGTCCGCCCTGTCGGCAGAACCGATGCGCGCCTTAAAGAAGCCGCTAAACTCGGTTTCAAACGCGCAATAACAGCCCCTTCACCCAAGCCCGAAGGAAAAATCTTGCAAATGTCGCTGCCAATTATCGGAATCAAGGCTTTGCCTGACCTCATTACCCGTGTAGAAGCCTCCGCAGAAGGGCGGCCTGGGACTGATTCAGCTTGGGCGGCTTAGATAACAACGTAATGGACGCCCCGCATGAGCATTGGCCCCTGGGTTTTTAACGGCTTTGACGTTGTCGTTCTTCTTGTCCTCTTAATTTCTTTGCTTATGGCCGCCTCACGCGGATTGATGCGCGAATTTATTTCCATCGCTGCGCTTGTTGTGGCCGGTATTGCCGCTCTCTTTGTTTTCGGACGCTACAGATTTGCCGCGCAAGATTTCATCTCTCCCAACTGGCTCGCAGACGGCGCGCTTGGCCTCGGCACATTCTTCCTCGCTTACCTTCTTATGGTGTTCTTGTTCTCCGGCGTGACGAAATCACTACGCGGCAAGAAAGTTGGCCCGCTTGACCGCCTACTCGGCGCAGGGTTTGGCGTATTGCGCGGCTTGCTCGTCTCCGCCCTTGGCGTCATGGCGCTTACCGCGTCCTACCATGAGGCCAAAGCCGTTCAGGATTTCAAAAAGCAAATGGCACAAAGCGGACAGCCCATCAGTTCCGAAGTCTTAGAAAACGCCCCGCCGTCTATCCGCGATATGTTCGAGCAAGACGAACCTGAGCTTCCGGCCATGTTCCAAGACTCGACCTTTTATCCGGTGCTAGAAAAAATCGGTGACGCCGTTCGCGCCCTCCCATTCGCGAAAATGCGGACAATGGCTGACCAACTTAAAGATGGCGATTTGTCATTTATTGAAGACGAAATTAACGGGGCTAATCAAGGGGCAGACGAATGATTAAGCACACACCCATCGTTGACTATATCGATCCGGAACAAGACCGTATCCGCGAAGAATGCGGCGTTTTTGGAATTTTCGGCATGGACAATGCGGCGTCCCTAACCGCACTCGGCCTTCACGCCTTGCAACACCGCGGACAAGAAGCCTGCGGCATTGCCAGCTTTGACGGTAAGAAATTCCACACGGAACGCCACCTCGGCCTCGTCGGTGATAACTTTACCGGCGCAGATCCGTCCGAGCGCCTCAAAGGCTATGCCTCGATTGGGCACAATCGTTATTCCACCGCCGGTCAAACCGTTCTGCGGAACGTCCAGCCGCTCTTTTCTGAGCTTCACACGGGCGGGTTTGCCCTCGCCCACAATGGCCATTTGACGAATGCTTACACGCTCCGCGAACAGCTCGTTGAAGACGGCGCGATTTTCCAAAGCACGAGCGACACGGAAGTCGTTATTCACCTCATCGCCCGCGCGCGAACAGGTAAATTCATTGATCGCTTCATCGAAGCCGTGCGCCAAGTTGAAGGCGGCTATGCATTTGTCGGCCTAACCGACGAAGTGCTCATCGGCGCGCGCGATCGCCTTGGCATTCGCCCGCTTCTTATTGGCCGCCTTGGCGACTCATATCTCCTCGCGTCCGAAACCTGCGCCTTTGACATGATCGACGCCGAGTTTATCCGCGAAGTCGAGCCCGGCGAAGTTGTCATCATCAACCAAGACGGCATCCGCTCCTTCCGCGCCTTCCCCAAAGTGGCCCCGCGCCCTTGCATATTCGAATTCGTTTACTTCGCGCGTCCAGATTCAGTTGTCGGCGGCAAAAGCGTTTACGAAGTGCGCAAACGTATGGGACTTAGACTCGCCCAAGAAACGCCAGCTGAAGTGGATGTGATAATCCCCGTCCCGGATAGCGGCGTCCCGGCCGCGATTGGGTATTCTCAAGAAATCGGCGTTCCGTTTGAGCTTGGGATCATCCGGAACCATTATGTGGGCCGAACCTTCATTCAGCCCACGCAGCAAATCCGCGACATGGGCGTGCGCCTGAAGCATTCCGCAAATCGCGCGATGATTGAAGGCAAGCGTGTACTCCTCGTAGACGATTCCATTGTGCGCGGGACGACCTCAACCAAGATTGTTCGTATGATTAAAGCCGCAGGCGCAACCGAAGTTCACTTCCGATCTGCCTCTCCGCCAATTAAATTCCCGGACCATTACGGCATTGATATGCCAAGCGCTGAAAAACTGGTTGCCGCGAATTATAGCCTCGAAGCCATGACGGAAATGCTTGAAGTGGACAGTCTGGGTTTCCTCTCAATTGAGGGGCTCTATTGGGCGATGGGCGAAGAGTTTCGCGCTGAAAACGCGCCGCAATATACTGATCACTGCTTTACGGGCCAATATCCAACGCCTCTTACGGATAGAGACCGTAAGCTCTCAGGCGGTGACCCGCAGCTCTCATTTTTAGTTGAAGTAGCTTAGCCCCAATGACGGAACAACCACTCATAGGCCGTGTCACACTTGTGACCGGCGCGTCTCGGGGTATTGGCTACCAAGCTGCCCTTGCGCTTGCCAAATCAGGCTCGCATATTATCGCGACGGCGCGCACCCAAGGCGGGCTCGAAGATCTGGACGACGCGATTAAAGCCATAGGCGGCGAGACAACACTTGTGCCCATGGACCTCAAGCAATTTGACGGCATTGATCAACTCGGAAGTATTATAAATGAGCGCTGGGGCAAGCTCGACGGCTTGTTCGGGAATGCTGGCGTGCTTGGCGAGATAACCCCAGCTCCGCATACTGTTCCAAAAACTTTCGACGACGTTATGGCTGTTAACCTCACGGCGAATTATCGCCTCATCCGCTCTCTTGATCCGCTCCTGCGCGCATCTGATGCTGGGCGCGCCTTGTTTGTGACATCTGGCGTGGCAGCATCGCGGCGCGCGTTTTGGAGCGCTTATGCAGCCAGTAAAGCCGGGCTTGAAGCCTTCGTTCAGTGCTACGCCGAAGAAGTTGAGACAACGAACTTAAAAGTAAACTTGCTGAACCCCGGCGCGACCCGTACGCAAATGCGGGCGAAAGCGATGCCAGGGGAAGATCCTGCTACGCTTCCGAACCCCTCAGACATTGCCCCGCTGATTACGGACATGCTCTCGCCGAGCTATGATAAGAACGGCGAGATTATCACATTCCGCAAGACTTAGCGCGTTAGTACAACCCGGTAACGGGCCTTGCCGTCTTTTAAATGCTGTATCGCGTCATTAACGTCAGACATAGGGAAGTAATCCACCATCGGTTTGATGGCGTGACGGGCGCAAAATTCCAGCATTTTCGCGACGACCGCCGGGCCGCCAGTATCCGACCCTGATACAGATTTTTGTCCTGCTATGATTGCGCCCGCGGACACGCCCATCGGCTCGCCGACAATACCGACAGTCACAAGCCGGCCTTTGGGCGCCAAAGCCGCAATGTACCGCCCCCAAGCGAGACTGACATTAACAGTGGATAGCACCATGTCGAATTGACCCCGCAGAGCTTTGATCGCGTCTTCGTCCCGCGAATTTACAATCTTGTGCGCGCCGAGCTCTTCTAGTTCATCCGCCTTATCTATAGAGGATGTGAACGCCGTGACTTCGCACCCCCAAGCTTTGGCGAATTGCAAGGCCAAATGACCAAGTCCGCCGATACCAACCACGGCCACGCGATCGGTCGGCTTAATGTCAAAATCGATAAACGGGGAAAACACCGTGATCCCGCCGCAAAAGAGCGGACCCGCAGATTTCGGATCCATTTTATCCGGCAAGGCAATCGCCCAAATCGCGTCCACAATCATCTTATCCGCGAACCCGCCATGCCGGCCGACAATGGTAGGCTTGCCCTTTTGGCAGCGCTGATGATCACCGGACATGCAGGGCATGCAGTAAAGACAGCTCTCCGCGGTCCAGCCCACACCTACCGTTTGGCCCTCTTTCAAATTCGTGACGCCCTCGCCTATCGCCGTAATTTTACCCACAGCCTCATGTCCAGGCACAAGTGGATATTGCGCATTACGCCAGTGGTTTTGCATGACGGATAAATCAGAGTGGCAAATTCCGCAGGCGATGACGTCGATTTCGACTTGATTGGGCTGTAAAGGCGCGGCTTCATATTCATAAGGCGCGAGGGTTGTCCCTGCCTCCATTGCGGCATAGGCGTTTACTTTGGTCATATATAATCCATGAGTGACGGGTCGAACTGAAAGAGTTCGTCTACAGGCGTACCTAATATATGCGCCAAGCGAAAGGCCAGTTCTAGCGAGGGCGCATATTTCTCGGCCTCAATCGCAATAATCGTCTGCCGCGTCGCCCCGACCCTGCGCGCAAGTTCAGCTTGGGTCAGGTCAGAGCGCGCCAAACGGATGCGCCGGATATGATTGGTTATTTGAGTTTTCTTACCGCCCACGGTTAAGCCCTGTAATCCCATATCATGGTTGCACGTTTCGCCATGTCCGCGATGAATGCCGTAGCCATAAGAGCAAAAAACATAAGCGGCGGGGTAATGACCGAAAATGGCGGGGCATAATCCTTTGGGTCTGGATAAGAATATTCAAACAAGAGCGTGAAAATAATGATGTTCACAAATATCACGAACACCCAAAACCCATTGCGATCCCCTTTGCGCTCAATGTCCCGATCACGCTCGTCAATCTCATGATCCTCCCGTATTAAACGGGCCGCAAAAATAACTGAAATCACAATATGAATAATGATTGTCATAATAATCATGGAAAATAAATACGCATCAGGCCACCCGGTGAATGAGATATCACATCGAAACCGTCAGTCATCTTGCGCAAGAAATAGGCAAAGACCACTGTATCCGCCAAAAGCGTCACCCAGCTCTGTCTCTCCATATCACTCATGTCTTCAATTCTGGTCATTGATTTTCTCTCCTATCAATGTAAACTTTGTTGGACATTATATACGAAACTAGACGGCGGGAGAAATCCTGATGTTTAAGGCGTTGGTGCTATGTTTTTTTCTCTTCAATGCTTTGCAATTTAGCTCCTATTTCGGGCGTATCACAGAGGTAGTGAAAAACATAAGTTCTGAACTTCTTATCACTGAACATGTCTCTGAACTTTACCGTGATATAAATGTCCATTTCCCGAATTCTCTCAAAATCGTTGGCGTCTCCATCGGGGAAATCAATTTCAAAAGAAAGGCTGCAATACCAGAGTTCGGTAGGTGTCATATCCCCCGTTTTAAAGTCCGAAACATTGGCGTTTATGTCGAAGTGCCGTCCTTGGTCATAATGTACAGCACGGGCTGTAATCTCCACCTCCGAGGCTGGAGTTTTTCCCACATTTTTAATTTGAAAATCATTGGTGTAGACATTCAACTGATGATAGACGTCACCGCGACTTCTAAGGACAACACCTATTCTTTTGATGTGTTCGGCAGAGAGGTAAGGCTGGAACTCTGCTTTGGTGGCTTTTCGTGCAACACTCAAAGTTTCACTGGCGGCGATAGAGGCGTCCCGAGTGTAAAGAAGAGTTTTAACAAGCAATCCAGAACCAAAGATGCCCAGAATGACGCCAAAAAAGGCATATCTCGACATCCTGATTTGCGCTTTGTGATCGGCAATTTCAAAGTCACGCTTTTCTTGTTTTTGCTCTTCCCCTTCATAATAATCGTGGGCAATTCTCTCTATGCTTTGATGGATAGGCGGGATTATAGATTGCGCCACTGGATTGCTATTGTTGGAACCTTGGGAAGTTTGGCCATATTGATATTTCCATACTAAGCCGCCATATGCCGAAAAGAGCAGTATGAAAATCATAGCTATGGGGAATCGATTTTTTATCCATTTCATTGTTTGTAATAGCACATTTATCGTACTTAACTAGACGATTTTTCTTGCTTCTATATTCAATTTAGTGTACATAATTAGACAAGAAAGAGATTGATTATGTGCAAGACCCAAAAACACCAAGCTCCCGGACGCGCAGACCGCGAAGGACTAAGCGTTATAGAGCTTTTCAAGATGTTCCCAGACAATGCCTCCGCGCGCAAGTGGATGGAAGAGCTACGCTGGCCAACTGGCGAGCGTCACTGCCCTGTATGCGGCTCATTCAATACCAAGGTAGTCCCTAACGAGAAGCCTATGCCGTATCACTGTGGCGATTGCCGCAAGTATTTCAGTGTCAAATCTGGCACTGTCATGCAATCCTCCAAGATCGGTTTGCAAAAGTGGGTTATTGCGATTTACCTCATGTCCACAAGCCTTAAAGGCGTGTCTAGCATGAAGCTGCATCGTGACCTTGGCGTCACTCAAAAAACGGCATGGTTCATGGCGCAGAAAATCCGCCAAGGTTGGTTAGAAGGCCAAGACGATAACGACAAGCTGGACGGGATTGTGGAAGTCGATGAAACTTATATCGGCGGCAAGTCAAAGAACATGAGCGCCAAAGAGCGTAAGGCCCGCAAGCAATACAAAAACAAATTCACGGTTGTCGGTATTTTAGAGCGTGACGGTAAAGTCCGCGCGGCTCATATCGAAAAGAACGAAGCCCCTGCAATGGTTCACGACAATGTTGATACGGACGCAATCGTTATGACGGATGCAGCGGTTGTTTATAAGAGCCTAGGCGCTACCTACAATCACCAGTCAGTCAATCACAGCATTGGTGAGTACGTTCGGGGCCAAGCGCACACAAACGGCATAGAGAGCTTTTGGGCAGCGTTTAAACGGGGCTATCACGGCACGTATCACCATATGAGTAAAAAGCACCTAACACGCTACGTCACTGAATTTGCGGGTCGCCATAACGTGCGGGACTATGATACCATTACTCAAATGGTATTGCTTGCCAGTGGATTTATCGGCAAGCGTCTTCGTTACAAAAATTTGATTGCATAGGGTAGACCATGACCGACAAAACCGAAAAGAAAGACAGGCGTCCTAAGGGGCGTCCTGTCAGCAATAGAGTTCCCGTGCTACCCGCAACGGCTGAAAAGATTGCCCAGACTATCTTTCATGCAGCGGATAAGAAGATTGTGAAGCGTGATGAGTGAGGATTTTATTGGGAGGCTAGTTTTTCTGCTTTTTGGTATGTTTATTGGGTATGGGGCGGGAAGGGGCGATGCAGCGAGGAAAAATAAAAAGTAGGCCGTCTAGTTTAGTATATAATGTCCATTTTGTTTTACATATAAGAACAACTCGGCGCGATGTAAAGTATTTTAGACATTTGCGCTTTCTAGGACTCACATGCCCGTCTACATCGACCACGTCAAAATACCCTTCCGGGGGA
>ENA-ORXT01000928-ORXT01000928.1-marine-metagenome-genome-assembly--contig:-NODE-928-length-42312-cov-6.105031_pt1 | contig 42312 bp, 29 predicted proteins | sample MGYA00237868_ERZ511482 | MGnify/ENA metagenome assembly ERZ511482 | reverse complement strand
CTTTAGACGAAACGTGGGATAATTTTATCAGCCGCCACGCGATAGCGTCCGGTCCTACGCGCTAAAAACCGGACGCTATCGCGTGACGGCTGATGCGCAGATGCGTTGCATCAATCTAAAGTAAGTGCCATTGTACGCTAGCCCCGGTTCAGCGATGACAAAACCGGGGCTAGCGCTCAAACGGCTAATCCTAAAACAGCTCACAAAGTAGGCTGGCAGTTCACACTAACACTTCAATTGCAACGTTTGAAATAAATCGGTCGAACCAATCGCTTTGGTAGATGTAAAGGCTTCTCCGTATTCAAACCCCGCTGCGAGGCCACGAATTTTGGCGATCGTTTCCACCTTATCAAATACGTGAGCTTTCTCTGGCGGGAACTGAGTCGCGTAGCAACGAACCGCGTCCAACTTTCGATGAAACGTCGCCGAAATATCTTGCACGAATTGCAATTCACCGGTGCCACTGATCTCAGCTTCCATCATCAGTGAATAGTACAACTGCCGCGCGACTGTGTGGACCGGCAGACCTTCAAAGTGCTCATCCCATTTACACAGCCTTGAATAAAAAACGGCCGCATCAGTGATCTGCATCGCTTGCCAATGATCGGGGGATGCCATCGGCGTCTTACCGCCCAGGCTCAGCACAAGTTTTGGACGATAGCGCCGGAACTCGATCGCCAACGCGACACGCGCTTCAAAACTATCGAACAATCGGCGGTTAGGCAGATCCAGAATGATTCGCTTGGAGATACCCAACGCATCTGCTGCGGCATGAGCCTCGGCAACACGCACCTCAGGCGACGACGATCCTGGCGTTGGTTCACCATCGGTCAGGTCGATGATCCCGACTGACAAACCCGATGCTGCTAAAGCTGCCAGCGTGCCACCGCAACCAATTTCACAGTCATCCGGATGAGCACCTACTGCAATGACGTCGAGAGTTTCCATGTTTCTTCTAATGTTGGGATGTTGAGGTTAAGTGTGGGCCAGATCAATCAATCGCAGGCACTTTTAACTGACTGGGGACCGGCACTACAAACCCGCAGCGCCAGCAAGTGAGCCTCCGCGGGCCAAAACTCACTTGCTGGCGCTGCGGGTTCGTATTAAGGGATTCCAATTTAGAGTTAATGCTATCGAGCGATAAGTGGACGCATTGGCGGCGGGGACTATTTATCCGCAAACTGAATTGAATATACATTATTGAAGGAAATTTCTATGTCTTTGCCGTCCCGATGAGCCACCGTGATCGACCGCGTTCCAAATTTTCTTAACTCGAACTGACCGCGCTCGCCAAACGCCAATCGCTGGCCGTCAGTCAAATAGATATAGCTTCCCTTCGCAGGTAGAATCTTCGGCGCTCGCATCCACACCGTTGGCAGTTGGTTCGCCAACGTATCCGCGTATTTGAACGACGTCTGCTGCGGAGTTGGATCCTCATCAGAATCTTTATCGCCTAACTGCAAAGGCTGTTGAAGCGTTTCCTTTAATTTCCACGACAAACGGTCCGACGCAAAATCTACCGAATCCGTACGCATTCGGCACGTGGGAAACACGATCAGCGGCCCATCGTTGCCATCGACAAAATCTCCCGCCACCGGAAATCGTGGCATGGAGGCCGCAGGCCAGCAACCCACAAAATCGCTTGGCTTAACCTCGATACCAAATTGCTCGGACTTAAACGACTTGCCCGGTCGCACATTGATCCGACTGCCATCGTCTAGCAGCGCCTGCCAAGCATTGCTCGACTTGATCGACCGCGCGAAGTAAACAGATTTCACTTCTGAAATTGGAAAGGTCAAATCCAGGTTTCTATCCTCAATTTTACTAACAACCATGTGCAGCATCGAATCCTTTTTAACATTTAGTCCCGCCCACTGAATCAGGTCCCCATTTTGCAAAGCGACTTCCCGTGTGAGACTCAAACGATGGACGGGTGTTGGTACTGGGGCCGACATCCGTAGTGTGTCGATCGCAAAATCGTCGTCGATCTTCCGTTCGATCTTTTTTAAGTACGGGTTGGACAGGATATGGACCTTGGTAATCAGCTGATTTGATTTGACACCCGCGAAAACACACTTTTGATCCGTCGCTTCGACCGTCGCCAGCAGTTGCCCTTGAGCTCCATGGGCTTCCAGTATCACATCGCGTCGAAAATTCACCTTTGCAATAAAGGTGCCAAACTCGTGAACGCCGGCAGGCACGTTTGGATTGCTTGGTTCACAAAACGTGATCTCCATGACGCCTCTATAGTCGCGGCCGCGGCGTTGCCCAAGCAGACCTACCGAATTGCCACCCACCGGCAGCGGCTGGTACTTAAAACTAAAGGAAGAGGTACCGACGAATCCGGGCTCTAAACTTTTGAACAACAGACCATCAGAAATAAAAGCGGTGTCAATCTTTGATTTGAAAGGGTAGGGGCTACCATCAGGCTGAACGTCAAATCGAAACTCTTTCTGATTATCGGCGATGAAATCTTCGTAGCGATGATACAATTGGACGTGGACCGCCTCGCCGCTGATCGCCGATTCTCCAGCACCTGATTCGGCTTGCTTACCCAGCGGGGCAGTCATCCGAGCAACCTTACGACGATCCAACTGAATCGTTTTTCCATAGGCATTCAAGATCAGCCCGAAATCAGTCGCTTCGCCTTCCCAGCTCGATCCATCCTTCAAAGTTATGTGATCAAATTCACGTCGCGTCGATGAATTTGATTTGAAATTATTCTCCTCCAATAACCGCTCAATCCGATACCGAATCTCATAGGAAGGGTGATTCTTAAACGATTGCACGGTGCTGCGAAATTGACCGCTGACTGACTTCAGCTGCTGCTGAGCCATTTCACGTTGGTGGTAGTCGGGATGCCCAAGCTGATTCAACAATTGACGAACTTTAATCATCTGAGCACTGGATTCCGAAGTCGACAATGTCAGCGATTTTATCTGGCTGGATTTGTGGTCGAACTTAATGACCGCTCCGTTGGCTGCCACCGTCGTCCAAGCGATGGAAGCTTCAGCGATATCACCCGTTAGTAAAGTTCCGCTGCGAAACTGTACCGTCAGATGTTGTGCCAATGCGGCGGGTGCAGATCCGAAGATGCTGATCACGATGGCAACAGCCGCGCTTAATGCAAGAGATTTGTACATGAATTTTTAATGGAAGATACAAAAGGGGTAACGGTCAACGCCATGAATGATTCTTGGCCATATTCTTATTAGCCGTTTTAACGCTGGCCACGGTTCCCACGCGCAAGGAAACCGTGGCCAGCGCCAAAACAGCTAATATGTTCAGAAATCATAACTGATTTTAAAGCCGAAATTAACGCCTGCCCGCCCGCCAATGGTTAACGTCAATGTATCGGAAGCTACCTTGATTCTGACCAGCAATCTTTTTCATGAAAGACGTGGTCTGCTGGTAACCGCCTGAGCCGAACTCAATGCAGTGAATCTGCGTTTTGCCACCGGCCATCTTTTTCACGCGTTTGATCTCATTGGGAGTCAGGTCTGGCGAACCCCCATCGGTCATAAACATCAATACATCCGGCTTAAATCCCAACCCAACCAGCAGACCATAGAAGTGATTGGTCGCGCCGAAGGCGCCTACATTTTCAAAAAATGGAGCCACACGCTGTTTGTTGTAGGCCGTCGCGGGCAACATCTTTCGTTCTGAAATGACAATGGTGCTGTCGTGATAGGCAACGATCTGAAATTCATGGTTGTCTTGGAGCCCATCAATCGCAGCGATCAATTCCGCCCGCGCCCGATCAAGCACGCCCAGGCCCTCACCGCCCATGCTGTGCGATCTGTCGATTACAAACACAAACTTCCGGCCCGTAACCCCGCCACCGCCAAAAATACTTACCTTCGTTGGCTCGCCCTTGGGCCGATGTGCCTCAAAGAATTTTCGATCCTTTTCTATCTGCTGCCGGTCAGCCTCCGTCAATTCGTACTGCACCTTTTCGGCGGCAAAGGTCGGCACTTCGGTCATCGAATTGGCATCCATCTCAATCGTTGGCGGAGCGATTCCCGGCAGATCCAGCGGCTGCGGCGTCTCCAACTCAGGAGCCGCCAACGCAAACGCCGATTGAGCCGACGCCGCTTCCACACTGTCGGTGGGCGTAGTGTCCAGTTTCGCGACGTCAGTTTCGGTCAAGTATTCTGTATCCGTCTCCGCGTCGGCGTGCGTCAAAACGATCCCACCGGGCCGGAGTGTCTCTGTAGTACCATGGTTAACAGTAAATGCCCCGAAACCGATCAGCAGCCCAGCAAGCAGCAGATGTGTCAAAACGGAAATCAAAAACGACGATCTACCCGATCGCCATTTTGAGTTACTTTTGTCGCTGTCTGGAAAATTCGGTTCGGTAGCCATAGCTTCATTATTTCATTGTCTGATCCAATAGCCAGATCAACTTATGCTGAGAGTCTCCAAAGGTGGCAAGTTTCGCTAAAATAAAATTTCCGCTGAAATAAAATCGTCATCTTTCTCTTGACGATTCGACCTTTGGCGATGAAAAATTGGTTTAAACCAGTGATAATGGAGATCCCTTCAGTGAGTAAAACCCAGGAACATTGAATGAACGACAAACTTTCTTCCACGCAAGCCGATCTTGCCGGAGACGATCTCGCAGCCCTTGAGCGACTTAAAGAAGCTCACGCCAGCGTCCGCAGTGAACTTTCCAAAGTCATCATCGGCCAGCACGAAGTCATCGAACAAATCATGATCGCAATCTTTGCACGCGGACACTGTCTGCTCGAAGGCGTTCCCGGCCTGGCAAAGACGCTGATGGTCAGCACGTTGGCCCGCACGCTGAATTTGGATTTCAATCGTATTCAGTTCACGCCCGACCTCATGCCCAGCGACATCGTCGGCACCGAAGTGATTCAAGAAGACAAAGCCTCGGGGACACGCGAGTTCAAGTTCCTCAAAGGCCCGATTTTCTCCAACATCATTCTTGCCGATGAGATCAATCGTACTCCGCCCAAGACACAAGCGGCGTTGCTGGAAGCGATGCAAGAGAAACAGGTCACCATCGGCGGCCAACGCAACGAGTTGCCCGCTCCGTTTTTCGTGTTGGCCACGCAGAACCCGATTGAGCAAGAAGGAACCTATACGCTTCCTGAGGCTCAGCAAGATCGTTTCATGTTCAAGGTCTTTGTCAAATATCCTGACTACGACGAGGAGTACTTGATCGCTGCCACGACGACGGCGGATTTGGATACCGACGTTCAACAGATTCTTTCAGCCGAAGACATCCTCCGATTACAGCAACTCGTTCGTAGAGTCCCTGTCGCGCCGCATGTGATTCATTTCGCGCTGCGATTGGTTCGCGCGACGCGGATCTTGGAAGATGAATGCCCTGAGTTTGTCAAAGACGCGATCAGCTGGGGCGCTGGACCGCGCGGCGTGCAGAATCTTCTGCTGGGCGCCAAAGCTCGTGCTGTACTCAACGGTCGAACGTTTGCCAGCACCGACGATGTTCGCGCCGTCGCGTTGCCTGTGCTGCGGCATCGTGTGATCACGAACTTCAACGCTGAATCGTCCGGCATTTCATCCGACGACATTATCACCCGTCTGCTGGATGAACTGCCCGAACGTCACGACGGCGATCAAATCGTTCCCGAAGTTCAAAAAGCGTTTGGGTAGCATTTGAAAGTAGTCTTTCACTCCATTGTAGCTTTTCGCTTCGCGAAAGTGCGTTCGCGTGCAATAACGCATGAGTGCTCTTTCGCGGAGAGGTTGTGAATTTTTAAAATTTCATCAGCCGCCACGCGATAGCGTACGGTTTCTAGCGCGTAAGACCGGACGCTATCGCGTGGCGGCTGATAGGTTCTGCGAACCTTCGCCATACATTCACAACTTAGGAGCGAAAACCTACAATGACTGAGCGTAAGTCAACTGCGGAAGAATTTTCTCGATGAAACATCATGGCTAAAACCGACGAAGCGAAAAACTATCTCGACCCAAAAACGCTGGATAAGATCAAGCGTCTTGAGGTCCGCGCAAGATTAGTCGTTGAAGGTTTCATCACCGGCCAACACCGCAGCCCTTATAACGGATTCGCGATCGAGTTTGCCGCCCATCGCGAGTACTCTCCCGGAGACGACCTGCGACACATCGATTGGAAAGTTTGGTCCAAGACCGATCGACTGTACATCAAAGAGTATGAAGAAGAAACCAATCTTAAGTGTCATCTTCTGATCGACTGCAGCAAGTCAATGAGGTACGGCGAAGAATCGGGGTGGAGTAAATTCGACTACGCCGCGACCGCCGCAGCAAGTCTTGGATACCTAATGCAACAGCAACAGGACTCCGTCGGCATGGTCACCTTCAGCAACAAGATCGACAAAACAACCAAAGCCAGTTCGCACCCGTCGCACCTCAAAAAGATTCTGCACGAATTGCAAGAGACTCAGCCCGACAACCAAACGGACATTAACGATCCCTTCATGGCGTTGGCGTCACAGATTCGGGGACGCGGGATGATCTGCCTGTTCTCCGATTTGTTTCTCGATCCCGAGCAACTGGGAAAATCGCTGCAGCAGTTTCGGCTGCGGCGACACGAAGTGATTGTGTTTCACATCATGCACCACGATGAACTCGAGTTCCCGTTTCAGGAAAACACACTATTTAAAGGCATCGAAGTTGACGCTCAACTGCATACCGAACCGCGGGCGCTGCGCGAGTCTTACATGAAAGCTGTGGACGAATACAAGACGCGTGTGAAACAGATTTGCGCAACCGCTGGAATTGATCATGTACTGGTCGACACCAGCCAACCCTTAGGCGAAGTTCTCAGCAGCTATCTAGCGTTCCGTTCAAAATCGCGACGGAAGTTAATCTAAAGGGCAGTTGTTTTCTTACCAGTCGTAAGATGGAGTTTCACTCCGGCTGTTGCATGCTGACGGATTTAAAATCCATCCTACGAAGTGTACTCTGCTCCGCATGACCAGCAGGTAAAGAACCCCTCATCGACTTCTTCGCCACATTTGCACGTCCAAGCCGGACAGGCCTCATCTTGAGCGACTTCGAAATCAGCCAACAGCGTTTTCGCTTTCTCAAAATTCGAGCTCACCACAATCAGCTCGACAGCAGGCAACTCTCCGATGCCCAAATCAAAAGATCCACCCTCATCGTTTATCTGAGCAACGATATCGTGTTCGGCCAGCATATTGATGGCTTGCTGAGCTTCGATGTCGTTGTCAAATTGGCCAACAGCTACTAAATCGTCATCTTGCATAGGAATGAACTCCGCCGTTGGTTGATTGGAAGGAAGATAGGGCAGTAAGTGCCAAGTTTAGTATCAAATCAAACAAACGCTACTTTTATTCGCACAATGTTCGAAAGCAATCTTACCAAATAAACCTCCTACCGTTGATACTTGTTATACCTACTTGACCGGACACAAGAAAACGGAGCCACGATGAAACGTATGCTACTTGCCGTTGAACAAGGCTATTTAAACGCAATCAAAGCGACCGTTTGTTGCATCGGGTTAACTTTGGCGTTTTTGATCGTAACGTTTTCGGTGACGCCTCAAGCCTTCGCCAAACCTGCTCCGCAATCGGGTCAGAAGTTCAGCAAAGCAGACGCTGACCAGCCGGTTGAACTTGGTGACGTCCAATGGCTGCGTGATTTGGACACGGCCGTATCAAATTCGAGTAAGACAAACAAACCGATCGCGATTCTGTTTCAAGAAGTTCCCGGATGACAGGGCTGTCAGCAATATGGCCAGCAGGTGTTGGCTCAGCCCCTAATCGTGGAAGCGATCGAAGAGAATTTTGTCCCCGTCGCCATTTACAATAACGCAGGTGGCAACGACAAAAAAATACGGAAACAATTCAAAGAACCGGCATGGAACTATCAAGTCATGCGATTCTTGAACCCTCAACTCAGTGACATCATCCCGCGTCGTGACAAAGTCTGGGACGTCCATTCAACCGCCAAACAGCTGGTCAGCGCACTAGAGGCTTTCGACCAGGACGTTCCCAATTACCTGTCCAATGTACTGATCCCAGAAAGTGACCCCAACAATCGGTTTGCCGTATTCGCGATGCATTGTTTCTGGACGGGAGAAGCAAGGCTTGGATCGCTTGACGGAGTCGTCAACACCGAAGCCGGTTTCTACGATGGCAAGGAAGTCGTGGTTGTTAAGTTCAATGATAAGCAAATTGATTTGATTGACGTCGTCCGCGCCGCTGAGAAATTTGATTGTGCCCACGCCGTTTATCTCGCGACCAAAGAAGAAAAAGAACAGATTACCGGGAGCACTCGGTTAAAGAACGTTTCGGTGTTCGATTTCGAAGGTGACTATCGCCGCGCTCCGCAACGCGATCAGAAAAAGCAGATCGCGAAACTCCAAGCGATCCAAGGACTGCACCTTACCCCGATGCAATGGACCAAGCTCAACGCACGAGTGGTTTCCAAAGACGCGCTGGACAAGTGGCTTTCACCGCGTCAAATCGCCAAGCTTGCAAAGTAAACGCCACACCCTTTGCAGCGGCATTGTGATCGGCTATCGTCGGTGGTTTACAGATTAAGCCTTCCAACGAGAGATCAAATGCAGCGTCGAAGATTGGGCAAAAGCGGTTTAGTGGTTTCGGAAATCTGTCTTGGCACAATGACCTTTGGTGCTCAAGCCGACGAAGCGGAGTCATTCCGAATCATGGACCACGCTTACGAAAACGGCATCAACTTCTTGGATGCGGCCGAAATCTATCCGGTGCCACCTTCGGCTGAAACAGTGGGTGTCACCGAAGAGATTGTTGGACGCTGGCTCAAAACCAAGCCGCGCCACACGGTGGTGATCGCGACAAAAATTACCGGTGCGGGTCATGGCTGGTTCACTCCTCCGGTGCGTCACGGCATGACGACGCTGGACCGGCATCAGATCAGATTGGCGGTCGAGCAATCATTGACTCGTTTGCAAACGGACTACATTGATCTCTACCAAACGCACTGGCCCGATCACGGCATGCGTTATCAAGACACCATGGCGGCACTGACCGAACTGGTGGATGAAGGCAAAGTGCGCGTCGTGGGTTGCAGCAACGAAACCTGCTGGGGCGTGATGAAGAGCCTCCAAGCCTCCGAAGATTATGGCTTGGTGCGTTACGATACGATCCAGAACAACTTTTCTTTGATCAATCGTCGTTGCGAAAGCGAACTGGCTCAGGTTTGCCGAGAAGAAGACGTCAGCCTTTTGCCCTATTCGCCTCTGGGCGGTGGGGTGTTGTCAGGAAAGTACAACACCGACGGCGACTTGCCGGCAGGGGCGCGCTTCAGTGACTACTTGATCAATGGTGGTGACCGGCAGAAGAGCATGGCCAAGCGTTTCGTCAATGAACGTACGAAGGAAACAACAAAACGCCTAACCGAGATCGCAGATCGCCTATTGATCAGCGTAACGACGCTGGCGGTTGCTTGGAGCAAACAGCACGATTTCGTCGCCTCAACCATCATCGGCGTCAGTCAGTTGGATCAACTCGATGACAACCTCGCCGCCGCGGATTTAGTCTTGGATGACGAAACCATGCAGCAGATTGATGACATCCACGTCGAGATCCCACTGGCGATGACCGAAGATGGTTTGCGCTATTTGTAGCCTTTCGCTCCGCGAAAGTGCGCCTCGCGCGCTATTGCGCGCAGGTAGCGCTTGAGTGTTCTTTCGCGGAGCGAAAGACAACAATGACCGAGGATGCCTTGCGATCTATTTCAAAGATTGATGGAACTATCTGCTTTGCTGATCGTCTACACTGCATCTAGGCCTAAAACGCAACCGCAAGGGTGAGCGATGAGATCCACAGCAATGGGATTGTAGGACTGTTTTTGGCCAGCTTTTTAGCGATGGGATTGTGGCCGGAGACAGCTCCTTGGCCATCGCCCGCACCGACGGAACAAGATCGCCCGAAACGATGATTCCATTAGCAATTGCAAATGCGACCTGGCGATACTCTGCTCATAAACGGGAACGCCGTTGGATGTGTTGATTTCAAAGCACATGGTGTATCATCGCATTGGCACACCAACCCAAGAGCAAACAAAAATTTCGTAATTTTTTTAAAACCCCGAGAGAGTGAACGTGAGCGGCAAGGCGCTAGCGGCCGGAAAGATGGGAATCGTTAACAGACAGCGACACCCGAGGCTAGCGTCTTGCGATCCAAGGTCTCCGGCGGAGCCTCGACCTCCCGTCTGCACAAGCAACCCCAACTTGTCGCACTTGACCTGTTTTTCTAGGCGCTGGCATCTCGATCTGAGCCTATCAGGGGCACTTGGATCGGCGTACAATAAAATGCTTCGGAAAGCCGGCTATCCTGCGCGGCGACTCAGATTCCGATTCGACTTTTTTCGCCCCTTCAACGCCTTGAAGAAATTGAATGCTCAGCTGGTTCTTGAATCCATGGATGCTGTTGGGGACGCTGGCCGTCGCGTCGCCGATCCTAATCCATCTGCTTAACAAACGACGTTTCAAAATTGTCGATTGGGCGGCTATGGATTTCCTGTTCGCCGCCGACAAGAAGAATCGTCGCCGGGTGCAGTTGGAGAATTTCATTCTGCTGCTGCTGCGGTGTTTAGCGATGTTGCTGCTGGCATTGATGTTGGCCCGTCCCTTCCTGCCGTCGAACATCACGGCGATCTTGGCACAGGCCCAGAAAGTCGAACGTGTCATCCTCATCGACGATTCGCTGTCGCAGCGCATCCTCAACGGGTCTCAGCCTTCGATCGAAACCACCAAAGAATCCGTCAAAGAACTCCTGTCTCAATTGGCGGGCACGACGGCCACCGAAGACTGGTTGACGGTCATGTTGACCAGCGCCCCTGACCAACGTTTGATCGACAACGAACCTCTGACCACGACGACGCTCAACCGTCACCTACAAACGATTGACGGTTTAGAAAGCGCCTATCAAGTCGCCGATTACACGCAATCACTGACCGAACTGAAAACCTACATCGGCGGTGACAAAGCCTATGGCCGCGCCGCCTATATCTATACCGACCTCCGGCAGCGCGATTGGCTGATCGCCGATCAAGCCGATGTCAATTCGGCGCCGAACAAGATTTTGCAATCGGCCGCCGACCTTTCGATTGGGACGTTTGTCATCGACGTTGCTGGCAGTGAGGATCAGAACCTGGCGATTACGAACATTCGCTCCGACGGCCTTTTGGTGGCGAACAAAGTCATCAATTTCATCGTTGATGTCGCCAACTACAGCGACTCGACAGTCGCCGATTTGCAAGTTCTACTACAAGTCGATGAGGACCAACCGCAGTATCAGACAGTGCCTTCGATCGCGCCTGGCCAGACGCAGCCATTGGTTTTCGCGTATGTTTTCAATCCCGTCGGCGGCGATAATAGCATTCTGGCGATTGAAGACGAACAACCCAATTTAAAAAGTTACCGCGTGCGGGCAGAGATCGATCGCCAATCGCTCTCGGGCGAAGGCCTTTCGATGGATCAACTTAGTGAGGATAGCGTTCGTCTCATGGCGGCCAGCGTCATCGACGGTATCTCAGTACTGCTGGTCGACGGTGATCCTTCGGCGACTTCTGAACGCAGCGAAACGCACTACCTTCGTAGCTTGGACGTATTAGGAACCGGTTTGAAAATGACGACCGGCACGGTCAGCGATTTGGAAACGGCGTCGCTTTCGGACTACGCCGTGATCTTCCTTTGCAACGTCGACGAAGCATCCGAAGACCGAACCGCAGCGCTGGGACAATGGGTACGTGACGGCGGTAGTTTGGTCATGATGCCGGGCAACCGAGTCCGCGCGGCGACGTTCAACGCGACCTTCTATAAGGAAAACAAGCAGAACGAAGGCCCCGAAACCGACGGGCAGGGGCTCTCGCCTGTGAAGCTGAACTACATCAGCGGCGATCCGACGATGGCCAAGTGGGCGAATTTTGAAGTCAATCCACAGATTCATCCGGCGTTGGAAGTCATCATCGAATCCGACGCGTCGAGCTTGGGCAACGTCGACGTGTTCAGTTGGTGGACATCGGAGCTGTCTGAGTCAGCGGCCAGCGACAGTTCAATCGAAGTTCCGCTGCGCCTGAACGATGCCGACAATTCAATCGCGATGGTCGACCGGTCGATGGGTGATGGACGCGTGATCGTGTTCACCATTCCCGGCGATGGCGACTGGTCGATGTGGCCATCAAGCCCCACGTTCGCTCCGGTGATGGTGGACCTGATTAGTTATTTGGCTGGTTCGACCAATGCCAATCGTTCGATTCCCCTGGGTGGTGGTGTGACGATCCCGATTGATCTTTCCGCATACGAGAACCGCGTCGTCGTCCGAGATCCTGAGAACGAAAAAATGGAAACGGTTGCCAAACCGGTCGATCCATCCAAGACCGACAGTGTACTTTACCAAGCCCAGTTCGAGAATCTTTCTCGTCGAGGTTTCTACAACGTGCAACTGACGCGACATTCGGGCGTCAATAAGTCCATATTGCTGGCGACCAATTACGATGCGCGCGAAAGTCGTTTGATCCGGCTGACTCAGACGAAGCTGGACGACAATTTCTTTGGTGGCAAAGTATCGCTGGTGTCCACATCGGGTTTACTTGACCAAACCGTCGAAGGTGGCAATAGTGAACTGTGGGTGATGATCTTGATCGGGCTGATGGCGATTTTGATTGCGGAACAATTCTTGGGATGGTTGTGGGGGCGCAAACGATAATGCTAAGACACTACATAGCAGCTGTATCGGAAGCTTCAGCATCGCAATCACTGAGCCGCTTGGCGCTAGCCGCGGGTGGCCGAGCGAAGAACAGAATCATCGGGGAAACGTTGCGCAACGAACCAGTGGCTAGCGCCTTGCCGCTCAAACCACATGTCCGCGTGCCTACAGCGAACAACATTGCGAAACCTTTGGGCAAACTGCTTTTGTTGATGCAACTGCTGTTGATTGGATTGGCCGTGTCAAACATGTTGACGGCTCCAACGCTCTCGGCGCAGATATTTAGGGGTGTTCAGGTCGATGAGCCTCAAACCGATGAAGTCGAGACCGGTGCTTCCTTAAAAACGGATCCCGATCTTGAAGCTCTTTTAGAGAAAGCGGAACGCTATCGTTCGGATGGCAACTTCCGCGTCGCGACCAAACTGTGGCAAGCCGTTCTTCAGCGCAGCGGCGACGCGCTCTATACACGCGATCGCGAAACCTATTTTTCACTGGTCGAAGAAGTTGAGAGAACGCTCAGCCAACTTTCGGCCGAAGGACTATCAGCGTATCGCATCACCGCCGACGCCGAAGCGAACGAAATACTTAATGCGGCTCCCAGCGGTGACACAACCGCGCTCAGCACGGTGATTCGGCAATACTTTATCAGTTCTCTCGGTGATGACGCTGCATTTGAGCTTGGGTCGATGTACTTAGATCGTTTTGATTTCACCGGCGCATTGAGGCTGTTTGAGAAAATCGCCACCGTCTATCCTGCCCCCTCGGTGCCGGTGGAACAAGTCTACCTGCGAATCGCGTTGTGCCATTCTTATTTGGGTAACACCTCCGCTGCTGAAAAAGCGCTGGCGAAATCAAAATCAGTTTCCACCTCCAGCGTCGCCAACTGGGATTCGGTCCAATCATCCTTGGGCAAATTATCGCTCGACACACAACGATCCGACGGGCTGTCAGTTTGGCAAACAAGATTGGGCAACGCCAGTCGCAGTGGCGTCATGCCGGCTCCGCCAGCCGAATTGATGCAGCAGGACTTGGTCGCTCTTTGGCAGTACTACGTGGAACCGAAAGACACGCGATACGATCGGCTGGATCATGTTGGTTTCGTTCGGTCGGGCGCAGACGCGTATTCCGAGAGCACCTCCAAGACCATCAGCACCCGCGAAAAGGGCTTGATAACGTCTTGGGCAAAGAAAGACTGGCGACCCGCTGGGCAATTGCTGTACGACGAGGACCAGATCTTTTTCCGTTCACCCGCCGACATCATCGCCTTTGACAAACAGGCTATCGCCAACGCCGTTTTCGGAAACGATGCGAAAGGAACTGAGGAGGAAACATCGCAAAAGAAACCATCCCAAACCGACACTCGCAAACGCGAGGCGGATGCCGTTGCTGCAGTGGTCAGTTGGCGCAGCGTCTGGCGAAACTCGTTCCAGGTCGACCGGACGACTCGGATGAAGGAACAGATGATGCGTTCTTGGGGCGGTTACGGCAATCGCAACCGCAAAAAGAACGATTCACCTCATCCGGTTTCGATGTCCGAAGTCCAATTCTTTGGTGACAACATCGCGTCGCAAATGTCGATCGGCGGAGACGTTATCTACGCTCTCGAAGGCCCCAGCTACGACGAAAAAAACCGGCACAACCCCGCTCGAGTGAACGTGCAATGGAACTCGACCTTTCGACGCAGCCGAACGAACTTCTTGACGGCGTACGATCGTGATTCGGGCAACATCCTTTGGAGATTACCGCAGGAGAAGTCACCTCAATCTGACGACCAAGAGGCCGACAAAGATTACATCAGTGGCGGCGGTTTTATGTCGGCTCCCATCGCCTATGGAGATATGGTGATCGTGCCAGTGAACTCTGGCGGAGCGATCTCAGTGTATGCCCTTGATCCCAACAACGGTGGTAAAACGATTTGGTCATCGTTCCTTTGCGATGAACCCGAAACTAGTGCTCAACCCTGGTCCGCGATTCAAATATCGATCAGCGGAAGCGATCTATTCGTTAACTGCGGCATGGGCGTCGTCTTTACGTTGGATCCGGACACCGGCATGGTTCGATTCGCAAAGCGTTATCAGCGTAGCGGGCAGAAAGACAAACTGGTCCGGCGGCATGGATGGAATTCCAAACGCATGGACTTCAACGGCTGGAGCAATGACGAAATCATTGCCTACGGCAACCAGATGATCTACTTTTCCAGCGATAGAGAAATCATGACGGCGATGGACCGCAACACAGGCGAGACGATCTGGGAATGCGAGTACAATCCGGTCGGGGCGAAAGTCGACTATCTCATCGGCGTCTATAACGACATTTTGTACGCGGGCGGTTTCGAGACGATCATCGCTTACGATCTCAAGGGACAGGGCCGCATGCTGTGGGGTGCGACTCAGATCTTCGGCGATAGAAAATCACACGGCCGCGCGATGCTGACTCCAGACGGAGTTTTTGTGCCCGTTGAATCGGCCATCATTCAGTATCCGCTGGTCGCGGAAAGATCCGACCAAGAGATCAAGCCGCTTGCCAGTGTCGAAGTAAATCTCGGCACCGGTGCACCTCTAGGAAATCTCTACAGCGACGGCAATCGAATCTTCGTTCACGGCGGCAATCGTCTATACGTCTTGGGAAGCAAGCCGGAACTGGCCGTTCCATAGTCGCGGGAAAAGCTGGCCTCCTAAATCCCTATAAGAATTCGTTTAATCCTTTCACGACTCTCGAAACCAACCGTAGTTTAAGCTTCTGTCTATGCTATTGAACTTCAACATCTTCACCGCCGCACCGATGATTTTTGCCCAGCAAAGTCTTTTTCAGAGAATCGTTGGACGTGATCCGCAGCAGGCTGGGCAGCTTAAGCTCCAATGGGCGAACTTCCCTGAGAGTTGGGGCGTGTTCGTTCTGATCGCCGTCGTCGCGCTGGTTGTGTTTGGTGTTTTTTGGTTGTACCGACGTGAAATCGATACGTGTCCATCGTTGGTAAAAAAGGTCCTTGCGGTATTGCGGCTGGCGGTGCTGTTGATGTTGATCGCTATGTTTCTCAAACCATCGCTCTTCTACCAGCAGGTCAGCGAACTCAAACCCAATATCGTTTTCCTTCGAGACAATTCTCTGTCGCTGGCGCGCGGTGATAAATATCGTGATGCGAAGCAGTCGCAGCGATTGGCTGAATTGACGGGACTGCCGAAAGAACAAATCGCCGACGGGACTACGGGCCGGGCCCAATTAATTAACGAAGCGATTGCCAAACACCCCGATTGGGTCGAAGCGATTCGAGAGAAGGGTTCGATTCGCGTCACCGATTTCGCAGATGGACTGGAGCAGGTTGCCGTTATTCCCGCGACCGAATCCGAGAAGAACGCAAACGATGATTCCAGCGACACTCAAGACGAATCGAGTGAAGAAACTGCGTCGGATACAGATTCACTGACCACTCAGGCTTTTCCGCCGCTGATCGCCGACGGACTGGGGACTAATGTTTGGCAGGCTCTCCGAGAATCACTAGAAGATTCGGCGCGACTGTCTTCGATCGTGCTTTTGAGCGAAGGTCAACATAACGGCGACGAGGATCCGGTCGAGCTGGCGGAGAAGGCTGCCAGTTTAGGCATTCCAATTTACACCGTTGGCGTTGGCGATCCTAATCCACCAAAGAATCTCGCTATCAGTGAGATCTACGTCAGGAACAAGGCCTACCCCGACGAACCGTTTGAGATTGAAGCAGTGCTGCAAACCAGTCGGCGCGATGAAACGGGTTTGCCGCCGCAATTGGACGTATCTCTATTGGAGCAGAAGGTTAATCCCAACACGGGGAAACTGGACATCGTCCGAACGCTCAAAACGAGGGCAGTCGATGTTCCCGAAAGCGGCGGCCGGGTGCGGATTGATTTCGATCATGTCACCAACCAACCGGGGAAATATTTTTACACCGTCGCCGTGGAAGAACTGGATGATGAGACCCAGTTGAATGACAACCAGCTCGTTTCGTCGCAGTTGGAAGTCGTCGATGAAAAAGTCAGAGTGTTGCTGATCTCAGGTCTTCCCAGCTGGGACTTCCAGCAGGTTCAACGTTTGCTGCAACGTGATTCGACGATCGAGCTGAGCTGTTGGTTACAGTCGCTGGATGAAACGCGCACTCAAGAAGGAAACCTGGCAATTGATCGTTTACCGCGCTCGATTGAGGAACTTGGGCAATACAACGTGGTTATTATGCTGGACCCCAATCCGTCTGAGTTCGACGATCAGTGGATGGAGTTGTTACAGGACTTTTGCAAGTACAAAGCCGGCGGCGTACTGTTTATGGCGGGGCCGCAGTTCACCAGCGAATTCATTACGCTCAATAGATTGCAACAAGTCCGCGATCTGTTGCCGGTGCGGTTTGGCGACAATGAGTTCATTGATACCACGCAAGCACTGGCCAGCGCCACCGAGAACGAACCCGGCAAGATGCTGGTGGTCAATCATAACCTTGACCATCCTGTGATGAGCTTCAGAGCCGATCCGTTAGAGTCGCAGAAGATCTGGGACGTGATGCCCGGAATTTATTGGAGTTTCCCGACGTTGTCCGCCAAAGCGACGGCCCGCGTGTTAATAGAGCGGGGCGATCAGATAAGCGCCGATGGGAATCAGCCTCTGCTGGTTTCGGGACGCTATGGGGCCGGCAGCGTGTTGTACCTGGGTTTCCAAGGCACATGGCGTTGGCGTCCGTTGGGATTACAGGCTCAGTACTTCGATCGGTTTTGGATCCAAGTCGTCCGGTTCTTGGTTGAAACTCGCTCACTGCAAGGTTCGCGGCGCGGATTTTTGGATCGTGAAAAATCAGAATATGAACTTGGCGATCGGGTGACGCTGGTGGCAAGGGTTTTAGACGCTCAGTTTCAACCTTCGACGCAAGAATCTTTCAAAGCTAATTTGACCTCCGATGATGGCCGCACCGAAACGGTGGAAATGAAATTACTTCCCCAACAGAAGGGCCGCTATGAAGGCGCGTTCGAAGCCAAACGTTTGGGCAGCTACGAGGCGACGATCAAGTTGGGCGCAAGTGATGAAAAGCTAATCGACCCAATCGCGTTTCGCGTGGTGACGCCATCGGCGGAAACGAATTCGTATTGGTTGAATAAAAAGTTGTTGTCCGAAATTGCTCAGCGTTCCGGAGGTGAGTATCTGGCGCTTGATGAAATGGAGAAACTGCCTGAATTGTTACCGACCAAGGTGACGCGGGCCGAGTTTAATAGTCCGCCCAAGCCGCTATGGGATGCGAGTGACTTTTTGCGTTGGAGCGTGTTTTTGATTCCGGCGGTATTATTGACCATCGAATGGGCGTTGCGAAAATACTATAAGCTCTTGTGAGCGGCAGGGCGCTAGCCGCCGGTTCTACCTGCCATTCCCCAACCCAACCCGCTACAACAAATTTAAAACCAGAATTCAAAACTACCCAATGACATCGGTCCGATCAACTCAATCCACACCGCGCATCATCGAGCAAAAGCTCGCCGCACTGCGACGTAAACTCACCGGCTGGCTGACCGTTCATGGACTGGGTCGCTGGTTGTTGATCGTTTGTGGCTTGATTGCTGCGGACATCATCATCGACCGAACATTCGAAATGGATTTCGCTCAACGTGCAATCCTGTTGGTCGTCATGGGCATCGTCGCGGCTTACTTCTTTTTCACGAAAGTCGTCAAACCGTTGCTTTTCCGTTTGTCCGACGATGCACTCATCTACCAAGTCGAACAAAAGCACGAGGGAACTAAAGAAAAGATCTTGGCATCGCTCCAACTAGCGCGCGAAACCGATCTCGCGACAACCGGAGCGTCCCCACAACTGGTCGACGCAACGATTCAGTCCGGTGTCGCCAAAGCCCAATCCATCGACTTCACTAAAACGCTCAACCAGAAAGAACACACCAAAGACCTCGGCCTATTGGGCGGTGGCATATTTCTTTTTTCGGCGCTTGCGATTGGAATCTTACTCAGCCAGTTCCTTGGCACTTGGTTCGCGCGCAACGTCATGCTGACCAACCGCCAGTGGCCTCAGCCAACTTACTTAGAAATCGAAGGCGCCGTCGATGGAAAAATGTTGCTGCCGCTTGGGTCAAAACACAAACAAATTGTTACCATCACAGAAGACTCCTCTGTCACCGATGTGGAAGTCGACCTCGAAGTCGAAGGGGCCAGCGGTAACCGCACGATCTATCCAATGAAACGCACGGGGAAGCTGGATGGACGCCAGCGCGTATTTGAGATCAATGTTACCAACGAATTTCGCTTCCGCGCCAGCTCTCACAACGGAGTCAAGACAGGCTGGGTCGACGTTGACTATGTGCAGCCGCCGGCCATCGTAGATTTGAAACTTGATGTCACACTGCCGCAATACACGGGACTCCCTCCGGAAACACTTACTGGTAACGGGCCACATGGCGTACTCCAAGGCAGCACGCTGCGGATCAACGCAGCGACGAACAAGCCACTGGAATCAGTAAGACTGATTGCGGGCGGCGTCGAAACAGGAATTCCAATCTCCGATTCAAACAAACAGGCTTTCGAAATAGCGCTTCCCGAAGCAGGCAGTTCAGAAGAACTTGCCGGCGGAGACTACGAATTGAAACTGATTGACGAAAAAGGGCTGGAGAACTTACGCCGCTCAAAGTTCGCAATCACGATAAAAGACGATAACCCGCCGAAACTTAGGGCTGATTTGTTGGGTATTAGTGGTTTGGTAACGCCGCGCGCCACCGTTCCCGTTTCTTTCCAAGCGGTCGACGACTACGGACTGAATCAAATGTTCTTCGACTGCCGTTGGAAGATGGGCGAAGACGATGCGGAGACGGTTAAACAAATCAACTTCGATGGAGTGCCTCGGCAGCGCCCCGCTGTCTCCGCAAAAGACGTGGGTGTGCTGCAATTGGAGACGCTGCCCTTGCAGCCGGGAATGAATTTGCGAATGAACGTCAGCGCCGAAGACACACGCCCCCAAACACCGGGTATTAGCGCGTCACAAGAATTTCTGCTACGCGTCGTCTCCGAAGAGGAACTCCGTGCCGACCTTCTCCGGCGGGAGATCGAACAACGTAAAGCGTTCGAGCAGATCTACCAGGCTCAATTGGAGCTGACCGCTGAGATCGAAGCCGTCGCCGCCAGCGTACCTGAGCCTAACGTTGCGATCGAGAAGTTTCACAGCCAGCGTGAATCAAAAATGATCTCAATGATTCGCGATCAAAAGGGTGTCGGAACTTCCGTCGATCGAATTGCGAATAGATTTGAAGAGTTTTTGGTAGAAGTAAAGAACAACCGTTTAGACGAAGCGGAAAACGAACTGATGCCGTCGCAACGGATTGAGAAACGATTCGATGAAAAGATCATTCGTCCGATCCGCAGCCTCGATCAGGATTTGATCGCCGTCGCAACACGCTATATGGATAACTGCCGCCGCGTCGAATCGGATCAGAACGAACTGGACGTGGCCGTGAATCAAACCGTCGTCGTGCAACAACAAGTACTCGAAGCGATGAAGAAGATCCTCGACGCGATGAACAACTCGGAAACCTTTCAAGAAATTCTCAACGAAATGCTGGAAGTAAAACGCACGACCGACAGCATCGGCGACGGCATCAATAGGATCAAAGCGAACCAAACGATCACTGATGAAAAAGAAGCCAAGGGTATTTTCGATGAATAGTATTGCCAAAAAATCGAACGTCGAGAACCACGTGGCCTTTGAGCTTTGCCTGTTACGGCTCCACGCAACAGTCGCTCTGATCTGCGTTTTGTTTGCCCCGGTTAGCTTCGGTCAAGCATCGCCAGCCAATCAACGGACAGAGCTTGGCGTTCGGCAGAAGTTGGTGCAACGAAAAATGGTCGAATTAGAAGCCAAGTTCACCATCGTTGCGGAGCGTATTCGAGAAAAGGATGCAAAACGCGCGGACTTGCTGATTAAAACCTATCAGCAATCAAAAGAGCTTTCACTGACCAAGAAAATGGACGAAGTCAGTGAATTGCTCAACCAAGAGAAGTATGACGAAGCGGATCAAGAGCTGAATAAAGTCGTCGAGATTCTTGAATCTTTGATCAGGATGCTGACCAATGAGAAAGACAAAGAGGTTTCTGCCAATGAAGAAATCGCAATGCTTGAAGCGTTCAAGAAGAACGTTGAGCAACAGCTTCAGCAACAGCGGAAGCAAACTCGCGCCACCGAGCAAGCGGCCAACAAAGAAAAGGTGGGCGAACAGGTCGGCGCTCAAATCAAAGCTCTCAACAAACTGATCGAAGCCCAAAAGAAAATTGTCAAAGAGACCGGCGAAAACCAAGACGCCAATTTGAAGGAGCTCGATAAAATCGCGGATAAGCAGTTTGAAGTTCGCAAGCAAACAGACGAGCTAAAAAAGAACATCAGTGGAGAGAAGAAGAATCTAAACCCCGACGGGTCCTTCAGCGACTCGCCACCTAAAGACGAGTCTAAAAGTGACTCCCCTCCATCTGCCGGCGCCCCATCCAAAAATAGTCCACCGCAGCCGCAGCTACCCGATCAGAAGATGCTCGAAGAGTTACAGAAGTCCCAGGAGGAAATGAAGAAGACATTGGAAGAGTTTGAAAAGGCGAATTCCGATTTAGAGGCAAAAAGGCAAGCCGAGAGAGATCAAGCAGAAAAAGGTGGCCCGCAACCAGATCAACAGGCGCTTAAAGAAGCGGAAGAACGCCAACAACGCGCCGAAGAGAAATTGAAGAAGTTGACGGAAGAGCTTAAAAAGCAGGCTGAAGGAATAATGAAAGGACAACCGTCCGGGGGCGGGCAATCCCAAAGCAGTCCACCTAAACCGCCTCAGCCAGGTCAAAAGGCTCTGCAAGAATCCGCCAAAAGTCAGCAGCGTGCCGAAGAGAAGCTTGGCAGTGGCAAACCTGCCGACGCCAAACGCCAACAGGAGAAAGCGTTAGACGAACTTGAAAAGGCGTTGTCCGAACTCGAAAAAGATAAACGCCGTATTGAGTCGTTGCCGCCTGAGATTTTGGAACAGTTGGCCAAAGAGCAACGTCGCAACCGGGACAAAACGATGGATATCGTCAAAGCGATGGAGAAAGCTCCTAAGGCAAAAAAATCCGAAGATGGTGCTGGCGACCAAGGACAGCAGCCCAAACAACCCGGACGGGAACAAATGAAGCAAGCCGGCGACGCTCAGCAGAAGGCTGCCGACAACATGCAGCAGAACAATTCCGAAGAGGCTGAGAAGCAACAAAGACAGGCCGAGCAGAAGATGGAGAAAGCGCTGGAGGAGATCGAGGAACGATTGTCTCAACTGCGCGAGGAAACCAACGAAGAAAAACTTGCGCGTTTAGAATCGCGATTCCGCGAGATGTTCGACCGCCAAAACATCGCCAGCGTGATGACGATTGAAATCGAAGACAAGCGATCCAACCTAAAGCAAATCCGCTTGCGCGACGAGTTGCTAATTTTGAGATTGGCGACCGAAGAACTTGAGATCCGCGAACTTGGTCAACAGGCGTACGACCTGTTGTTGGAAGACGGTACCAGTAGCGTGTTCCCCGAAGTCGTCCAAGACTTACGGGCTGAACTTGCGACGGCCGCCGATCTATTGCAGAGACAAAAAACTGACCCCTACACGCAATTAGTCCAAAAAGAAATTGAAATCACGATCCTCGATTTACTCGATGCACTCAAAAAGGCAAAGGAGCAAGCAAAGAAGGGCGGAGGTGGTGGCGGAGGAGGAAAACAACCGTTGCTTAAGAAATCCGCCGAACTTAAAATGTTAAGGATGCGTCAGCGCCGGCTGAATCGTCGCACGAAGAAGCTTGAGATTATGCGTAAGCAACCTGCAATGGCGGAGGTCGTCGAAAAAGAAATCAGTGACGCCGCCGCGATGCAGAAGAAAATTCTTGAGATGACCGATACCATCTTGAAGAAACAATAAATAGGCAAACACTTCAGCTATCTAATATTGCACTTACTAGCCGCAACGGAAAAGCGTCCGGTTCTGCTGTATTTGAGGAGACGAAACCGGGGGGCTATCGCCCAATGGCACTTACTTCAGATTGATGCAACGCATCGACCCACCAGCCGCCACGCGATAGCGTCCGGTCCTAAGCGCGTAGGACCGGACGCTATCGCGTGGCGGCTGATAAGATCATCCCACGTTTCGTCTAAAGTAAGTGCCATTCGGCTATCGCCATGCGGCTGATTTGCGTAATCCTTCGGATTTAACTTCAGACCGCTGAAGTACTACTTAAAAAGATTTCTACAATGACTCGATCTACAAACACGGCCTCTATCGCCTTAGCCGAACATTCACGATACGCGCATAGAATTGCGGCGACGATCGCGGTTACCGTAGTTGCGTTGATGTTGATCGCGCTGTCGGCGGCCAACGTTTTTTCCGCCAATCCTCATCCGAATCCGACTCCCATTTCTGACTCCGAGTTGATGGAGTCCTTCTTAACGCATGTCGATTCACTCGATTCGATCGCCGATCGACGTGCTGAGATCAAGGACGTCATCGCTCAATACGTCGACAGCATCACCGACGCGGTGACCGAAGGTTTGATTCAAATCTATCCAGAATACGCGACTGCTGTGGAATTCTCAGACGCTCAACAGGTCGAACAAGCCGTCAGCCTATTGACGCCGCTTACGAATGCCGAAGATAAATTTCTGGCTGCTGACGCGACGTTTTTCTTGGCCCGAACACTCATGAACAGCGAACAGTACGAACAAGCAATTACTCATCTGGAGAAACTGTCGGGGGACCTTGCACCGTTTTCTGCTCATCGCGGACCGTCGCTGTACTTCACGGGGTTGGCTCAGACGGGGCTGCTTAAAAAAGCGGACGCCACGAAGTCGTTTACCCGATTTCTTATCGAGAGTCCTGATTCCCCAGAACGGATGCGCGTCAGTGCATGGCGGCAACTACAGGAATTAAACGCCGTCGAGGATGGGAAGCTGGAGGACATTTACCGCCGAATGGACTATTCACGCCGTCGTTTGGAACTGGCCAAGACCGACGAATCGACTCAACAACAGCAAGATAACATCGTCGCGATGCTCAATAAACTGATTAAAGAGGAAGAGAAGAAGGAAGCGTCCAGCAGTGCGAATAGTTCAAAGAAGCCCAAGCCATCCAAAGGCGAACAGGACCAGCAGGCGAAGAAGCCAAAATCTCCCAAACCGTCTCAATCTAAAAGCCAACAGGGCGGCAGTAGTAGTAACCCTAACGGGCAAGCAGTCGTAAAAACTTATGATGATTCACCCGCCAGTCCGTGGAGTCGGTTGCGGGATCGCAGTCGTGATCCGGCCAACAACGCGGTCAAGGAAAAATTGCCGGCACGTTATCGCGACATCGTCGAACGCTACATGGAAGCCGCCAATGGGCAGGACAAATAACAGCGAGGCAACCTTCGATTAGAAGAAACTAAATGGACAACTTCGCATTTATTCTGGTCCTTGATATACCACTGTGGATCGGCACGTTGGCCGTTTTCCTGATCTATTACCAGCGCTGGGCAAACTCGGCTTCTGACAAACTGGAGGTCGACCTGCAAGCTCGACTTCCCCAAGCCATGACTCGCACAACCGCTTTCTTTGTCGGCGTACTGACGATCTGCTGGCTTGCCAACTTTGGGGTGTGGGTCTTTATTGTCGTGGCGTTGGTGATGGGTTTGATCGTCAGTTGTATACTTGGCGCTGCAGGCCCAACTGAATCGGGTTTTTTTCTTTTAGTAGCGGCACTTGCACTTCGCGAATGGTCCTTTGGTTTCCCCAGCCTCGTCCTAGACGTTGCTCCCCGGGAAACCGACACCGCGTCCGGAATCCGAGCACATAAACTAACGGGCACCACCGGTATCACCTCGGGGCCCCTGAAGCCCGCGGGCTACGCGCGAATTAACGATACGGAGATGCCTGTCGTTGCGGACAATGGCCTGATGGTCGATGACGGCGTCGAGATCGTCGTAACACGGTTTCATAATGGCAGCTTGCGAGTCAAAGTATCCGAAACTAATTCCTAGAACAATTCTGAGTAGTCTAAATGAAAATTGGAACAACGGATCATCCTCTACTCTTGGCCGTCGCAATTGAAACAACCTTCTCCCAGCAACTGGGACAATTGAAAACCGATCCGGCCGTTATTGGGATGCTGGATAACGAATGGACGTCGCCAATTAAGAGGGATGAAAATACGAAATCGCAGGTGCGGGATGTGTTGCGACATGGTGGCTACAAACCAACCGGAAGGGGCAAACCGGCATCGGAGTATCTGATCAAGGCTGTGGATCAGGGCAAACTTTCATCCATCAACCAAGCCGTTGACATCCTCAACGTGGTGTCGCTGCATAGTGGATTTCCCATCAGCGTCGTCGACACCGACCTCGCACCGGCGCCCCTATTGATCGACATTGCGGCCGCCGACACCAAATATGTATTCAACGTCAGCGGTCAAACGATCAAGCTCGATGGCTTGGTATGCTTGTTTGACTCAACGGGCCCCTGTGCCAACGGCGTCAAGGATTCACAACGAACCAAAACATCGGAATCGACGGTCAAAACGATTTCAATTATCTGGGGCGCTCAATCACTGCGGGATCACGTTGAGCAGACGAAGCATTGGTATCTGGAATTACTTAAACAATGCGGCGCCGAAGTGAACGAAATCCCTGTTGCCGCTTCCTGAATGCACGCTTTACCCAGTCACGGCATTGTTTGGTTTATAACCTTTTATCCGATTAGTTTTCACCGGCGTTAGTACATACCGTTGCGGGCGCACGGAAACATGATCGGTCAAATTATCCACCACACAGCAATCAGTTATGAGCCTATCCCGCCAAAAACTGGTAAGATAGAATGTCTACTTTTGTTTGCTCCCAGAATCAACGCAGCCATCACTCAACCTATGAATTTTTTTGCCTCCGCCAGCATCCGTCGTTTCATAGTCTTCGTAGCCATTGGCATCGGGGGGCTGTGGAGCCCGATTGCATCGGCGCAATCTAAAATTCAATGGATCGATGGCGCAACAACGTCAGCGACGATTGAATCCGTTTCCGCTGACGGGATAGTTTCAGGCGACGGCGTACCAGTTGATACTAAGCTCGAAAAAATTGTGGCCTATCAGACTGATGCACCGGCCAAGCCATTGGGTGCGGTCGAAGTTTTAGTCGCCGGCCAAGGCAAACTCTTCACCAATGGCATCGAAATCCAAGACGCGGTGGCGAACATTTCGTCCACCTCAGGTGCCGCAATGCAAGTGCCTCTGGACCTGATACAGGCGGTGGTCTTCAAACGCACACAACTAGTCGGCAAACAACTGGCCGATCGCTCTGACAGCGCAGACTCCGTCATTGTCGATACGCCCGACGGTGAAAAAGTTGTTGCGGGAGTCTTTGAAGGTTTAGCCGAAGGAAAACTTGGCCTGAACTTCAATGGGAAATCACGCAAGATCAGCGTCGAGAAAATCAATGCCGTTTCACTGGCGGACTTAGGCCTAAAAATGGTCTCGGGGATGCTGGTTGAACTGTGCGATGGCTCGGTACTCAACGGGAAAATCGAAAACGTTGATGGCGGGACACTCACCTTTGCCGTCACTTCCAACCAGTCAATTAAGATTCCTTGGGCGACCGTGGCACGATTAGAGGTCCAGTCAGACAATTTGGTTTACTTGTCCAATTTAGAACCCATCGCGGTCCAACAGCAATCGATCTTTGCACCCCAGAGAACTTGGCAACGTGACCGCAGCATCGAATCCAATCCGATCCGGTTGAGCGCCGCAGGTAGTTCTTCGCCACAGATTTTTCGCAAAGGCATCGGCACTCATTCGTACTGCAAACTTGAGTTTGCCAACACAAACGAGTTCGAACGATTCCAAACGATCGCCGGCATCGATACCGAAACCAATGGACGCGGCGACTGCTTGATGTCCGTTTACGCTGATGGGATTAAACTCTGGTCGCAGCGGATTACAGGTCAGACTCCGCCTGAGTCTGTCGACGTTAATATTACTGGTATGGCAAAGGTGACATTGGTTGTGGAACCGGGGGAGCAGTTTGATTTGGCCGATCACGCGAATTGGGCTGATGCAAAATTTGTGAAGCCGTGAAGAATTTGAAGCGCGGTTCGGAGGAGGGGCGAAACCGGAGGGCTTGCGTGCGGCCGCTACGATTTAAATCGGCGATTTTTATAACGCCAACATTTAGGAAAGGATGGTTAGCGTGACACCGATTAACAAATTGCTGGCCTGCCTTTTTAACGCATTATTTATATGCACCGTGTTGGTGACGGGAAACAGTTTTGCTGATCCGCCGGCGCTCACGGATGCGGAACTTAAAAAAGTTCTGGACTTTCAGCAACGGCGCGTTGACGCGATCGACCAAGTCATCAACAGCGTCGTCGCGATCTACGACGAAGATCGCGGCGGTGGGGGTTCGGGCGTCGTCATCACGCCGACGGGAATTACGCTTACTAACCACCACGTCATCATCGGAGCGGGTGTCAAGGGTTGGGGCGGCATCGCGGGCGACAAAATGTTCCGTTGGAAACTGATCGGTACCGATCCCGGTGGTGATGTATCGTTGATTCAGATGATTGCCGATGAAGAAGATGGCGACGATTTCAAATTCCCTTTCACCCCGCTGGGCGATTCAGATGTTGTTGAAGTCGGTGATTGGGCGCTGGCGATGGGCAATCCCTTTATCCTGACCGAAGACCAGTCGCCGACGGTGACGCTGGGAATTGTTAGTGGTGTAAAACGGTATCAATCGGGCGCGGGAAAAAATCAATTGGTCTATGGCAACTGCATTCAAGTCGATAGTTCGATCAATCCGGGAAATTCGGGTGGCCCCTTGTTCAATTTCTCAGGTGAAGTGATTGGCATCAATGGCCGCGGTAGCTTTCAAGATCGTGGCCGCGTAAACGTGGGATTAGGTTATGCGATTTCGTCCAACCAAATCAAGAATTTCATTCCTGAACTTTTAGCCACCAAATTGGTCGAACACGGCACCTTGGACGCCACCTTCTCCGACCGCGGCGACAAAGTGGTTTGCTCAACGCTTTCGGTTGATTCGCCGGCTGCCGCGGCGGGATTAACGTTGGGCGATGAGATGCTGGAGTTTGAGGGCGTTCCCATCAAAACAGCGAATCAGTTCACCAATTTGATCTGCACGCTTCCCGAGGGCTGGCCGGCGCGGATGAAGATTCGTAAAGCTGACCAATCCGAAGTCGCGCTTCAGTTGCGATTGTTTGGATTGCCGTACGCGCCGCCTTCTAAGCCTGCGCCGCTAAAGAAGAGGAACAAAGGCGATCAGCCTACCCAAGAAGAAAAGGTAAAGTTCCGTCAGATGGAAATGGCCATGCTACTTTCTGCCGAACCCGGCACGGTCCGCAATCGGAGCATGAATGCGCAGTACGTCAGAGAAATGATAGAACCATGGCAAGAACCGTTTGTCTCCGGTTCGCGCGAACGATGCTGGTATTTGGAAGATTCAGTCACTGGACCAAACGGTGAAACAACGAAGTTGAGCACCTGGCTTTGTGCCGATGGACGGTTTGTCGTTGAGAACAAAACTCACGCTTGGATTTTTGATGGCGATGATTTCCACCAGCGTAAACTGGATGCGTTTTCGCCAATTGAAACACTGACGGCCGTTGAAGCCAAGTTGCGATTCGAGACTCTGCAGGCGATCGCGCTGTCGGCCGGTTTTCAAGAGCCTCCCTTTTCGGTGATGGGTGATCTGCTGATTGACGGATCAGATTTTTGCGGACAAAAAATTGCTTATCGGTTCGTTGCCTCAGATCAGGACGACGATCCGTTTTATATGTGGTTGACGGGCACCCCGTACTCCAATGATCCAGTGAGGATCCGGAAGTGTTCAGCGGATATTGATTGTGACGGTGGTGGTGTTCTGCTGGAGGTCTGGGAAAGTGTGCTAGAGGAGCCTTTCTCCTTGCCACTTGTCCGACACAAGGTTCAAGGTCTGAGTGAAGAAGTTCTCCTAACGATCACTAACGACAAACTTTCGGAGATTCCCATCAAGACGTTTGAAGAGCTCATCGCCCAGCGTTTTGACAAAAAACAGGACCCCGCACAGGAAACCGATGCCGAATAAGCTTCCAAAAATTTGCATCGCCGTGTTGGGCTTGCTTTGGTTTCTGTATGCAGGGCCGGTCGAAAGGGCGATAGCGCAAGATAAATTCTTGCCTCGGCTGATTGAGCAATGCCAGCCGAAAATGGCCAAGATCGTTGGAGCGGCTGCCGGGCGTGTTGACGGTTACGCATCGGGGATCGTCGTTGGGGCAGACGGTTTGATCCTGACATCCCAAGGAGTGTTTTTAGATGGGAGCCAAGTCCGTGTCGAACTGAGCGATGGAGAATCCTACAGCGCGACGATTCTTCGGCGCGACCGAACGCTACAACTTGCGCTGTTAAAAATCGAACACGACCGTGAATTGGACTTTTTTCAACTAACCGACCAAGCGATCGGCGAAAAAGGCGATTGGGTTGTCGCCCTTAGTAATGCTTTCAAGGTCGCCAACCAGGCGGAGCCGATGTCGGCGATGATGGGTATCATCTCCCTGCGATCAACGATCGAGGCGCGACTGAATGATCGTGATGTGGCGTATAAAGGACCACTGATTTTGATTGACGCCATCACCAGCAATCCTGGCGCTAGTGGCGGAGCGGTCATCAATGCCCAAGGGCAATTGGTTGGCATGATTGGGAAATTAATCAATAGTTCCGAAACCAACACGCGCATCAACTACGCCGTTCCCAACGCAATTTTGAAACAGTTCGTCGATGGACAACTTCCAGAAATGGGCTCAGCCGATCTCACCACGGACAGCGACGCCGAAACTTCCGGCCAAGCGGATCTTGGTATCGTCATGTTCGCTGTCGGTAGCCCCAACGATCCGGCTTACATCGACCGCGTCCAGCGCGGCACTCCAGCAGCGAAACTTCGACTCAAGCCTGACGATTTGATTGTGGCGGTCGATGGTGTCCAAGTCGGCTCGGTAAAGGAATACCAAAAAGTCGTAGATAGGCTGGTTCCGGGGGTCGAGGTTGTGTTGGTATTAAAGCGCGGTTCAAAATTGCTGCGGATGGAAATCACCCCGCAGGAGAAGAAATAGGCCAATGCGAATATTCTTAATTTTATGTTGCTGCGCGGCGTTTTTGTCACCGATCCGTATCGCCCGTGGCCAATCGGCGGAAACCATGCAGGCGACGGCGAAAGCATTTCGCGCTGCCATCGGCAAAGTCGAACCGATGCTGGTGACCATTGAATCCTACGGAGGCGTGGGGACCAAACAGGGAAAAATTGGTGGCATCCGCAAACAAGGCGAAGGCAATACGACCGGCGTTTTGCTTGGGGCCGAAGGCTACATCATCACCAGCACCTTCAACTTCGTGACGCAACCACTGATTATCACGGTCGTCACTTCCGATGGCGTGCGGCGCGTGGCGCGTCCGATGGGGCGCGACGATTCTCGAAAAATTTGCCTGTTGAAAATCGAAGACATAACCGAACTGCCTGACGTCGCCGGCGCCGAGTTTTCGAAATTAGCCGACCTGCGTGTGGGACAATGGGCCTTGTCGATGGGAGTGGGCTACGGTGATAAAAGTCCCGCTGTTTCGATGGGTATCATCAGCGCACAGAATCGAATCGGCGGACGTGCCTTGCAGACCGACGCCAACATCAGTCCGGCCAACTACGGCGGTCCATTGATTGACATCCAGGGGAACATCATAGGAATTTGTGTTCCGCTCAATCCCCAATCCTCGGCAGTGGGGGCAGGCGTCGAGTGGTACGATTCGGGGATCGGTTTTGCGATTCCAATCGACGGATCCAGCGCGCTGATTGAGCGTCTGAAAGATCCTGAAACACGCATCCATCCAGCATTTCTTGGCGTGAAATCAACTCCCAACACCGAAGGCGAAGGCATGTTCGTGGAATCGGTTATTCCAGGATCGGCGGCTGAGAACGCCGGACTGACGGCTCAGGATATTATTCTGGAGTTGGGTAAAAAAAAGGTCTCAGATTTACTTACGTTGAAACAGATTCTCAATCGCTTCGAATCGGGAGTCGAAGCGGAAATCAAGTTTCTCCAAACGGCATCCGGCGGCGATGATAACCAAGAAGATGAAGAACCAAAAGAAGTCACTTCCACCGTAAAATTCTTGCCGCCACCTAAACCTAAAGATGACGTTGATTTACTTCAGCCGCTAAAGATTCGATAACGGTTCCTTTAGGTCGATGCTACTTCGACACCGGCATGACGATAACCTTCGCATCGTATTCGCCTGTCCAACGGTAGCCATTGCTGTTGACGTAGTTATCTTGAATCGCGATCGCCAGATAGAGCACACCGTTTTTCTTCGCCACCCAATCGTTTTGGGCACCGACTTTCACCACATTATTTTGATCCTTGCCGATGCATGCGATCAGTGTGCCACTGTTAATCGAGTTCCAATTTCCTTGGCTCGATAGTCCTTGGGGTGTCGACGATGTGTTCCAGTTGGTCCATTCCATCACGCCGCTCGCTTTGATGCGAATGCGATCGCCTCGGTTAACGCGAATTTCGGTCGATTTTGGTTTGCGTTGGTAAAAGTTATCGCTGCCGAGCGTCAGCTTCTTTCGCAATTCTTCTTTGGCGATTTTTACGTCGCGTGAAGCGTGCTCAATGTCCTCCAGACGCACCTTCAACTCACCAAACTTACTGGTAATCACGAACAAGTCTTCTTGAATCTTGCCAACGACGGTCATGTTGGGCGTAACGACTCTGTCCTGACGCGCAAGTTCGCTGATTTGAATGGGTTCGTCTAAATCCTCGAGATCTTCTCTGAGTTCTTCTAGCTCTTTGCGGATCTCGACCAAGTGCTTTTTACGTTCGATAGAACCACCGTCGGTGAATTTCAGGATCTCCTTTCTTAGCGGCAATCCTATTTTCACTAGCGTCTTATGAGCATCCTCGCGGACTTGATAGGTTCCATCGCCAAGGTCTTGAACAAGTTTTTTTAATTGAGATAGCTTTTGCGGAAAGCTGTCGAGGCCGGGATAGAATTCGACGATCTGCTTGATCGGGATGGTCATCTGCCCAAACTCGGTCAACACGGTGATGTGGTTGACGGCGACCTTTCCACCCACGATAGAGCCGTCCCACATGTGAAGCTTGATCTGGTCATCGGCCATCGACGCGGGTGCCGGTTGTGCGGCCGTGTCGATGACGTCTTTGGATTCTTCTTCGACTTGCTCCTTTTTGGCATTCACTGTTTCTTTATCACCGTCACTTTTCTTTTTAACAGCAGCCTTCTTTTCAGCGGCAGCATGGACAGCAGCATCCTTGGCAGCTTGTTTAACGACTTCTTCTGTTTGAAGACACTTCGCCTGGGTGCTAGAGATGGTGATGAAAAAGAAAGGCAGGCAAACGCAGATAAGACGAAGGGAAATTTTCATGGATTTCAGCAACCGACTAGCGCTGTACGGCCGCCGGTTAGTGACGCGGTTTTGGATTTTATTCATGTTACTTCTACTGATTGGCGTTTGTATTTATGTTATCAGTTTATCATTTGCGTCTCAAAGGTGATAACGATAAACGGCTAAATTTGACCGTCGATGGCTGTCCGGAGGAAACGAAAATTAATAAAATGTTTCTATGAATGAAACAAAAGCTACGTTTGATATCAATAAAATCCAACAGGCCATCGTCGAATTTGGATTTGACGGCTGGCTGTTGTACGATTTCCGCGGCCTCAATGTTTTGGCCCTACGGGTTTTGGGGATCCCAGAACAAGAGGCAAAGTCCCGTCGATTCTTTTATTACATTCCGGCGACTGGTTCGCCGCAAAAGTTAGTTCATCGAATCGAAACAGGTTCGTTAGATCACTTGCCGGGTGAAAAAATCGTCTATTTGACTTGGCAGCAGCTTCATGAGGGGCTAAGGACAATTCTGTCGGGTCAAAGAAAGATTGCGATGGAGTATTCCACAAATGCAGCCAATCCCTACATATCGCGCGTCGATGCGGGAACAGCCGAACTGGTGAGATCCTTTGGGCCAGAGTTGGGTTCATCGGGAAATTTGATTCAGTATTTTGAAGCACGTTGGTCGCCCGAGCAGTGGGATCTGCATTTAGAGGCTGATCGAATTAACCGATCCGCGTTTGATATGGCGTGGGACATGGTTGCCACTGCGATCAGATCGCGCAATACGATCCGCGAAATGGATGTGCAGAACGCCGTGATGAAATACTATGCAGACCACGGCATGACGACCTATCACGCGCCGATCGTGGCCGTCGGACCACATAGTGGCGATCCCCACTATGAACCATTGCCCGGGAAGGACGCGGAAATTTGCAAAGACCAGTTTTTGCTGTTGGACATGTGGGCGAAATTAGACGTTCCCATGGGCGTTTACAGTGATCTGACGAAAGTCGGTTTTGTGGGCGACAGCGTCCCCCAAGAGATCACTCAAGTTTTCGATGTCGTCGCCGGCGGACGAGATGCTGGTATCAAATGTGTGAAAGATGCTTTTGCCGCCGATCTTCCCTTACAAGGTTGGGAAGTTGATCAGGCGACACGCAGTGTGATTGAAGAAGCGGGATTGGGTGAGTTCTTCATTCATCGAACGGGGCATAACATCGGCCAAGAGACACACGGCAACGGGGCTCATATGGATAATCTCGAAACCAAAGAAGATCGCTTGGTGATGCCGATGACGTGTTTTTCGATTGAACCGGGAGTGTACCAAGAAGCGTTTGGAATCCGCAGCGAGATCAATGTTTTTATTGATGCTGATTCGGCAGTCCATGTTACCGGTGGTTTGCAGAAGGAAGTTTTGGCGATTTTGGCTTGAGGAATCTGCGGAAGTTAGTTTAAGAAAACCACTTTCTATCCCGTTCAACGACAAAAAGCTGTTGATATAGTCCAATTTTGCGAAGCAACGATCAACCGCCGGGCGATAGCCCAACGCCGTGAAGCGTTTTTCGTTTGAAAAAATCAAGCTATTAGCCGTTTTGGCGATAGCCCCCGGTCATGGCACGGGACCGGACGCTATCGCGTTGCGGCTGATTAAATCACCCCCCTAGGCGTCGGTGATTGGCGGGGCGAAACTCGGTCGCCCGGCTTGTCGTTAAACGGGCGCGATGATTCACAGGGTTGAAAGTTACTTCGCAGCGAAGTAACCTGCGATGAATCCGATCAGGCCACCGATCAACAACGCTCCGGCCGACGCAAATAGCAGGCTGAATAACCCAAACGTAAGGTCGTCTTTGGATAGACGACCTGCGGAGCTGAACTGTCCAACGGTGGAACTGGGAACAGGTGGTTTTTTGCGTCCGCTAGATATGAAAGACCCGGTGTCGGTCGCAGAATCACCGCCACCGTTGGTGCCTTGCATGCCGCTGTTTTGCATACCGCTTTGCGAAGTCTCCGATAACTCCGAGAGCGCCATTTCGGCAACATCAAAGTTCGGATCGGTGTCTTGCGCATCAATCGAGGCCACTGGAGCTGGTGTCCATCGAGGACGATCGTCCAGTTCGGTGTCCAAGAGCGGACTATTGTCGGCCGCCCAAGGCGACAATCGTTCGGCAACTTCCGACGCTTTTTGAATGCGTTCGGTAGGATCTTTCTCCATCATGTCGCCAATTAAATCAACGAAGTCATCACTGACCTCATCATTGAACCGACGTGGATGCCAAGGCGTTTCCTCAAGATGCCGCCGGGCTTTACTGTGCGAGTTTCCACCAGGAAAGGGCACCTTGCCCGTCACCGCATAGTACAACGTACAGCCAAGGGAATAGATGTCACTGTTGCTGGTGATCTTATCTGGTGTGCGGATTTGCTCGGGCGAAAGGTAGTCCGCGGTACCAACGATTTTTCCCGCCCGCGGGTCGTTGGGGTCGTTCAGATAAAACGCCAAACCAAGATCCGAAAGCTTGGCGATTCCATCGGGCGTCACCAAAATGTTACCGGGCTTGATATCGCGGTGGATCAGGTTCCGTTCGTGGGCGTGATCGAGTCCTTCGGCCGCTTGTTTGATAATGTTTGATGCTTGCTGAACCGTGAGCTTCCCTTTGGTGCGCACCAGTCGCCGGAGATCTGTTCCCGGAACGTACTCAACAATCAAATAGTGCACATTGCCATCTTCGCCGGCGTCAAAGGCGCGTACGAGGTTGGGGTGATCAAGTTTCGCCTGCGCTCTGATCTCTCGGCGAAAACTTTCTACCGCTTCGGGCGTTGTTTTGTGCAGCGGCAATACCTTCGCCGCAGACTCGCGGCCAAGCATCTTGTGAACGGCTTTGAAGACTTGGCCCATTCCGCCTTGCCCGATCCAGTCGGTGATTAGGTAGGGACCAAGGTTCAGTTTTGTCCGACCTGCCAACAATTGATCGGCTTGATAGTTCGTGAGAACGCCCATGCGAACCAATTGAGCGGCGATACGTTTGTCCGAAACGTCCGTCGCCACACCGCCCTTGGACCGCGCGGCGGCTTCGACGGCCAAACGGACTTGATCTTCAGTGACCAGCCCGCTGGTGACGGCATTGGAACGTATGTTGTGTCGCACTGGGCTCATCGATTAATTTTATACAACAAGAGAAGAGACGTAGGGTAAAGATCGTCCTAATTATATGCCAAACTTAGCCATTCTCCAATGTTTGGGTGGCTGGACGGTGAACTCCATCTTCGTTTTCAAAGTCGGATGTTCGAAGGCAAGATGATAGCAGTGCAGGGCGATTCCCTTGGCAAAGGGATCGCGACTTTCATACTTCTTATCCCCTACAATCGGACTGCCGGCGTGAGACAGCTGCACGCGGATCTGATGTTTGCGCCCCGTTTCGAGGTTGATTTTCAATAGTTCGAACCCCGTATTTTGCTCTCGACCAATCACTTCATATGTCAAACGTCCCAGCTTCGCTTGAGGGTGTTGGTCGTTGTTTGTACACCTCATGCGATGGCTGGCATCGTCTTTGAAAATCCAGTCCTCAAGATTACCTTGATTAGAGAGAACTCCACCGGGCACGATGGCGCGATATTGTTTTGTGATCTTCCGTCTTCGAAACTGGTCACTAAGTCGACTGGCAGATTTTGAAGTTTTTGCGAAGACGATTGCCCCAGTGACAAACGCGTCCAATCGGCTGACGACGCCCAAGTAAACGTTGCCCGGCTTGTTATATTTCTGTTTAAGATAATCTTTCGCATCATCCAGCAGGCTTGGTGCACCGGCTTCTGCGCCCATCGTGGCGATCAGTGGCGGTTTATTGAGAACCAGTAGGTGATTGTCTTCGAAAATTACGTCAATCATGTCGCCAAGGGAAAGTTAGAAAGTGACTATGCCGAGCCCCCTGTTTGAAACAGTTTCCAGGCATTGTAAATTATTACTTATATGAAAATGAACAATACACCGCCGTTGATCCTCGCCAGTCAATCGCCTCGCCGACGTCAGTTGCTGACGGAGGCCGGTTTTTCTTTCGAGGTGATCGCTCCCGATGATTCTGTAGAAAAAGGCATTTGCAGTAACTGCGGACCTGATCAACTGGTTATCGACGCCGCGGTCGCCAAAGCCAGTACGATCGCCCAAGAAATTGATCACGGTATTATATTAGGTGCTGATACGGTGGCGTCCTGTAAAGCCGAAATTTTGGGGAAACCTGTTGACGTTGATCACGCGCGGGCGATGCTGAAGCTGATGAGCGGAAGCGTGCATCATGTGCTGACGGGTGTTTGTTTGTGGCACCGCCCTTCGAACAAATTTGCTTCTTATCTGCAACGGACAACGCTCGAGATGGAAAGTCTTAACGCGAAGAGAATCGAAGATTATTTAGAGACAGACCAATGGATCGATAAGGCGGGTGCGTTTGGCTATCAGGACGGATTGGATTTCGTACGCATCATCGAGGGACTGGAATCCACGGTCGTAGGTTTGCCGGTGGAGAAGATCCAATCGTGGATTGATGATCTGATGCTTACGATAAAGTAGAGCCTTAAAAAGCCAACGCCGTTAACGATTTCCTTCCCTGATTTCATCCGCCAGCAAATGAGTGCTTTCTCCCAATGCCGTCTTAGCAGCAAGCCAGAAAGCATCCTTCTGCAACCAGCGGAATCTCCACGTTTCTTCTGGAATGGGTCACTGAGTTTGCCGGTCCGCTAAACCCTGCGGACTTTCCCGAATTGCCCGAACGATTCAATCGTTGGGCTGGACACTCTGCTGCTGATTTTAATGGCTGGAAAGAACGAAACAAAGATTCGAGGGCTCTACAAACGTCTTTGACATAACGGTTATTACTGCTGTCAAAGTTAACGTTCTGATTCCCTTCTTTCACTCACCTTTGGATAGCAAGATACTTATGTGCACAAAAACACAAATCACCCTATTTGCTGCGATCATCATGACATGCAGCACATCTTACGGACAGAGTTTGCAATTACTCACGCCTTCGAGCTTAGGACTCGCACCGAACACAAGTTTAATCAACCAAGTTTTTGATATCGGAGATCAGTTCGGCCACGCGGCTTCTGATATCCAATTGCAGGTCGTTAACGGACACACCGCCAATGGCGCCGACATATGGACCGTCAGCGAATCGCAGTCAGCGACTTTCTCGATTATCAGTAACTTAGACGTCAATGGCTTTGTTCAGCACGGACAGAACTTGGGATCATCCGACTTTCAAAACGGCAGTGCTTCAGTCGACGGATTCATCGCGAACGCAGGTGAGAGTTTTTCATTGATTTCAACACTAGATTCTGACTACTCATCGTCAGTAACCAATGGCAACGACTACTCCGTCTCATACGTCGGTGCAGACACCGGGGTCTTGGAAGCCAACGCCATGCCCTTCCGCTGGGTTTCCGATCAACCGATTTCAGGCTTTGACGTTTACACGAACAACTCGGTCGACTTGAACAACAACTACTCTATCGGCTTTGGCGTCGAAAGTAGCGCAGTGCCAGAGCCGTCAACAACTGCTGTACTCGCGTTAGCATCTTCCCTATTGGTGCTTCGTCGTAGACGCAGCTAAATGAGCTGGGGTCCGCTGGACAATTGCCGAAACCGGACGGCTTGCGCCGAGCCGCTAACTTCGTTAGCCGAAGAGCGCAAGCTCTCCGGTTTCAAGTGTTCGGACGGTAAAGGCAGCTAGGGCAGTAGTCGTTGTTGAGGAAACTGTCGTTGAAAGTCAGCCCGATACTGCTCTAGCGGAAGTGGATCGTAGATACTGAGCGCGGACGTCCGATTATTGAGCGCCTTCACTTTGCCGGCGTCAGGCTCTGGACCTGCCGCGATCTTCATTAGCTTGTTCGAATTGCGGCGCTGGAGATTGGACGTTTTTTTGATGTTCTTATTCAACCGTTGTAGCTCAACGTTGTAAGCGCTGCGAATTCGATTGATTTTGTTTTGTTCGACAGCAATTGCATTGGCGATCACGTTGGCATTGGACCGGAGGCCGTTAAGCAAAAGATAATTTTGCTGTAACTGAAAACGGTTGAAGTTGTTCGCCAGAAGAGAACCTTGGGGATTGTTGATCCCGTAGTACAACGCAGACTGGTGGTAAGCAATCTGGGAACGAACCGAATCTATTTCAAAGATGGCGTTCTGCAGTTGGGCTTCTAACGCGGGTAATTGCTGAGCGACCGCGCTGACCTTTTGCTGGCCTTCGATCTCTAAAGCTTCTCGTTGTCGTTGAATCTGATCCGTTTGGGCCTTCAAGGCATCGTTTTGCTTTTCTAAGGCAATTTTGGATGCTTTATCTGATGCTTCATTTTTTACTATCGACTCATGTACCTTCCTGCTGAGATCTCTCAGCAATTGTTCGTACTTTGCAATGACGGCATCGGATTGATCGGTCAAAATCTTTTTCTGTCGATCATCTAAACCTTCGTTCAACCGTTCGATGGTACGCGCAAGAATATCAGGGTTACACTGGCCCGCGACTGGACCTTGGAGATAGCCCAACAATCGCCCCATTCGGCGATAGGCCACGTCAAGTTTGTCGCGATCAATCTTGGTCTTCTGCACGGTGTCAGCAAAGAATTGCATTTCGATCAGCCCCACGTCGAAGTCATCTCGAAGCATCTTGAGCCATACTAAGAAAACAATCGCGTCCAAATTCTTTGGATCGGCAGCCTTTGCGAACTCAGCGGCGGACAGCGACTCTGACGCGCGATTATGCTGAAACCGATTGACGGCGTAGGCCAAATTAACGGCGGAGTCTTGTGGAGCCGCAGCTTTGTACACGTCTACGCTTTTCTCGTTATTGTCGATGCCTTTGTCCCAAGCATCATCCAGCCAAAACTTCACCAGTTTGCCTTCCTCGTCAGGAAGTGTCGGCGATTGAATTAGCTGTCCGTTGGCAATCGACGCCACGACCGTCAACAAGACGATTGCAATCGCGTTTTGACTAATTGCATTACAAAGAGTTCTCATGACGAGCTATTCCCAAGATCAGTTGATCGTTATTCAGTAGTGGAAGTCGCTAGTAGTTTGTCAGCACTCGACTTTTATGTTAGCCGTTTGGCCCGCTAGCTCCGGTTTCGGTGACGTAGAATTGTGGCTAGCGCCAAAAGGGCTAACATTCTAATTTTCAGCTTTGCAACGACTTCATATCCACGGTGGCAAAATGCTACCACTACGATTGATTATTCGATATTTCCTGCCAGAATCAAACGATTTCTGCATCCCTCTGCGGATAAAGATCAAACGTCTATCCGGCAATTCGTGCTACTTTTGCGGCTCAGCCGGTATGAGACTAGCATGCCATCACAACTAAAAAATCAGCATTGACCCAAAATTCGATTCGGAACACATTAATGATTGTTCGCCCGCCCCGCCTGTTTTGATCGTTTAGGGAACCGCGAACACTGCAAGGATTGCAGACCGCACCCAGCGCACCGGCGGGTGTAAAAGACACAATTTTCACTGCAAGGATGCATGAGATGATCCAAATTTCGCGAATCGTACGCTTCACTAAATCATTATCGTTGTCGGTTGCCGTTATGGCAACATCGGTCGTTTGGGCAGCAAACGCGTCGTCTCAAATGGTCGACAGCGAAGTATTTGAACAGGCCACCAATCATTCGATTCTGGAAGTCGCTGAGGAAGTGACGCCAAATGCGGACGAGACTTCACGGTTCAGTTCAGTCCCTCTGACAAAAATTGACCAAGGCGACGCTGTCTATGATGCGCCTGCGGCGCCTTTGCCTCGTAAGACGAGTGTTAAACCTTTCGCTTCCCACGGCAGTAAGTTGGGGGGCAACTCTTCAGGGACCTTCGTGGGCTCAAACCCACGTACCGAATCAGCCAATAATCGTGGTGTCAACAGCCTGCGCGAAAGCAGCCTCCGACCTGTTCCTAAAAACGGCGCTGAAGATCAACCGCAGCATCTGAGCGGTTCTTCGATCAGCAGCTTCAGTGACCAACCGTCATCAAAGTTTGCAAGTTCGAGTACGGGGGGCACCAACGGAGCTCAATCCACAATCAGTACGTACGTCCAAACATCAGGCCAAATCCAATCAGGCCAACTCCAATCAAATCAATTCCAAAGCGCAGATCAAGCCAATGAATCGAAATACGAATCGGCTTATTTGCATGATCAACAAGTTCAACCCGACACGCCTGTCGCGGACTTGTTCGGTTCGCCGAACGAAACTCAACCGCTGGAGCCGACTGCCCCAACGATTCCAACTGCCCAGCAGCCTCAGACGCCTTTTGTTGCGAATAGCTTCCAAGCACGCGAAAAGGATTTCGTTCAACAAACGGCTTACCTTAGCCCCGCAGCTCCGGTGCAGCAGTTCCAAGATAGCAACACGCGGCAGAACAACCAACAGTTTGGCCAACAACCGGCGAATCAACGTCGCCAACAGAATCAATCAGGCCGACAGCAATCCCAGGGTCGGCGTACCCGGCAGCGCGAACTGCCTCGCCAGAACCAATCTCAAAATGGACTGCCAGCTCAAAATCAACAGCAGCCACAAACGGAAACAACCGGTTCGAATGCTGCTAAGGAAGTGATTACAAAATTCTCGTTCGATGCCAACCAACAATTAGCTCAAGGGTTACCGATCCGTATGGCTGACGTCCTGAAGCAATCGGCCGGCCGCGTTAGTCGCAGCCAGCTGATTCCACAATATTGGGAAGTCTACTATGACTGGGCCCAATCGGTGAGCGCGAAGCACCATCACGACTGGGTAGCATCGCTCAACTCTGCCAAACAAGCAGATGCGTCATCGCTCGAAATTGCTCAATCCAACGCCCAGAACGAAATCAAATTCAGCGCCATTCAATTGGGAAAGTCACAAGCGAAGATGAAGTCGCTGACCGGATCGGCTCAACCGATTGTTCCGATGGACAGCCCCACGGTGACGCGGGTAAAAACAAACTATGAAGCCTTTAAAAGCCGAGGCATGATCGCTCCGAAATTCGAAGGCATCGATTCGACACTCCAGCAAATGCATGCATTGATCGCGTCTCGGGCCGATACGGTCTCGATGGCTCAACGCAATGCCAACGAAGCAAAGCAATTGTATTCACGCAATCAATCGACCATCGATCAGGTGCTGACCGCAGGTCGTACGTGGCGATCCGCGGAATCTGACTTCATTGCGTCCGTGATCGAGTACAACCAAGCGTATGCTGATTACGCATTGGCACTTCCCTACGGTCGAGGTCCGGTGGATGCCGTGGTGAATATGCTGATCGTAAAATCCACCACCAACCAAAGTGGAAGCGGCCAATTAGCAAACGGTCGGCCCAATCTGTCTAACGGTACTGGTTCAAACAGTGCCAGTTACAATACGGCAGATCAGAACAGCAACGACGGAAATGATTACAGCATTCCCTACGGCAGCAGCCAGCCGAACACTCCGTCGAATCGTTCGGTTCAATCACACCAATCGAATTCACGCCAAGCAAATCCAAGGCAAGCCAATACTGAAAATCGCAACGGCAGCAACAACACACCGCCCGCGTTCGGCGCCACGCGTTCGCAAACTGCGGCACAGAACAACGGAGCTCAAAACTCGGCAGCCAACAGTCTCATCTCAAATACTCGCCAACAAACGCCTTTACCAACGCAGCCTCAACGGGAAATTTGGTCTAATAGCTCGGCACAACAATCGGCGGTGAGTACGAACCAGCCATCGCAAGCAACCAATCGGATTCAACGTCCTTCGCAATTTCCTACAAACGGGCCGTCGGCATCGAGCCCATTTTCATCAGCGACGGGCCAAAGCCAACCTCCGCAGCAGTCAAACCAAAGATCTTTCGGCGACCAACGTCCTCAGACTCAGCCGCCTGCGAGCGACAAAACTGCGGGTTCCAACCCGTTCAGCCCAGTCCGGTCAGCAGACCGCTCGGCCGCTACTCCGACCACACCCAAACCACCCGCCAGCGCTGGCGGGTTTAACTTCGGCGGTTAAGCGGAATACGAAGTGTTCCAATACCAGCGGGTTGCGATAGCGAGTGAGTCCCGTGCGCCGAAAACTCACTCGCTCGTGGACTTGTTGATCGACCTAGCCGTTTGGGCGCTAGCCAAATGGCACTTACTTTAAACGAAACGTGGGATAATTTTATCAGCCGACAACGGAAAAGCGTCCGGTCCTACGCGCTAAAAACCGGACGCTATCGCGTGGCGGCTGATGCGCAGATGCGTTGCAT
>ENA-ORXT01000927-ORXT01000927.1-marine-metagenome-genome-assembly--contig:-NODE-927-length-42319-cov-16.777189_pt1 | contig 42319 bp, 34 predicted proteins | sample MGYA00237868_ERZ511482 | MGnify/ENA metagenome assembly ERZ511482 | reverse complement strand
GGGTAATTTAGACGCGCAGCGCGATTGGGGCCATGCGCGCGATTATGTTGAGGGTATGTGGCGCATTGTTCAGCACGCCGGATATGAAAAACTTAGCCGAAATTGCGTTCCGGTATGCTTTCTTCGTCAGTAACGTGCTTTTCCCGCTTCCTACGACAAGCTGGACAGTCTGGCTTTATAGGTTGAATCCCTTTGCGGTCGCGCTCAACAATGCTCGCTATTTCATTGTTTATGGTCGTCCCGTATCTTGGGTAGAGGTTGGCGGCCTGACGGCGCTGGCTATAGTATCTTTTTGGATGGGCTCGCGGCTCTTCTTTTTCGCAAAGGAGCAAATTCGTGAAACGCTTGTCTAATGTATTCTCGCAAAGTGCAGGCTCAAAGCTTGTCATCGATGGTGAAGTTTTGTCCGATGGTCATGCCATGCAAGCTTACGTTAAGGCGGCAAGTGGTAAAGACAATGACACAGTACAGGACAGACTCCTTAAAATATTTACCTATTTTCGTGAAAATGATGTTCAAGCAGATTGGTACAGAATTCCAGGCCTACGGGTATTCTTTGATAAATATATTTTGTCCTGCCCCTTCATTCCAAACGACCTAAAAGAAGCTGAAGTTCTAAGCCGGGCTATTGCGCCAAATCCAAGAGGATTTTTGCAGGAATGGACGCAAAAATTTGGCGCCATAGAGCGGTTCGAAATAGACCCTAAGGCGCTGTTGGAAACGATCGAAATATTGCCTGACGTCAAACAAGATTTTCTGCAAAAAAACTTGCATAGTCATGCTTATTTTTATTCCAAATATACAGAATGGCACATTACGCGCTGTTACCAAAAGTCCCTAAAGGCAAAGCAAGTCGTTGATATAGGGGCGGCCTATAATGGGTTTTCGAGAACTCTGGCGGCTTTCGATCCCAATGTTCAAATTACGATGGTGGACTTAGGCTTTCCGGTCGGTTTGAAAAAGACAACGCAACAGATTTCTACGCTGGGCGCGGATGCGGCTGATATGAGCGTTATCAAAAGCGGAACTGTGGACCTGGTCTGCATGCACAATGCTTTCGAACATTTTGCAGGTAACTCCGATGTAGAGTGCCTGAAGGAAATATCGAGACTTTTAAAACCCGGGGGCGTAGCGCTCATAACGCCTTTTTTCTTCGCGCAAAAGCATTCTGTCACCTTGAGTCCCGCGCCGAGTTTTTTATTCGACCGGACAAGCACCTACACTCAGATAGTTCGCAAAGAGCTAGAAGCCACAGATGCGCGTCTGGACTTCAACACACGTATCGTCAGCCCGTTTGCCCGGCGATATGATATGGAAACGACAGTGTCCCGCATCATTGAGACTGTGCCGGACTTGAGAGTTGTCCTTAAAGGGTGCGATTTTTCTGAGACAGACTCGCCCCAAAAACACAGCCTTCCTGATGCGCCAAATATGGAAATTGATCCTCGCTTGTATGAGCTTACGCATTTTAACTTTCTTGAGTTTACGAAAACATGACGCCGGGGTCCGTTCAGGCGCTTTCTCGGCCACATTTATCGGGAAATGTTGTCGAAGTTTCCGGCGTTTCGAAAAAATTCAGCTCCACACGGTCCGGGGCGCGGCGCAACATGCTCAATAAGGCGCTTCGGGGGTTCATGGGGCGCCCCCCGAATGAAGCCACGCTTCATGAGGATGAATTTTGGGCTTTGCAAAATATATCATTTCAGCTGCCCCGCGGTAAAACGCTAGGCGTCCTGGGGTTGAACGGGGCCGGGAAGACGACTCTGCTCAACATTATTGGGGGGATGATAGCGCCTGACAATGGCACTGTGACCACCACAGGCGCGATTGGGGCGCTTATGAACCTATCAGCGGGACTGCAGCCCACCTTATCAGCGCGGGAAAATATTATTATTGGCGGGGCCGTAAGAGGGTGGTCTATGCGCGAGACTCTCGAAAAATATGAAGATATTGTCGACTTCGCGGAGCTCGGCGATCACATGACCCGGCGGTTAGTAGATTTCAGTTCAGGCATGCGCATGCGCCTTGCGTTCTCAATTGCCGCTCACATGAGTCCGGATTTGTTACTAATCGACGAGGTGCTGGCTGTTGGCGATCATCGCTTTAGAAACAAGTGTCAGAAAAAAATTAAAGAAATTACATCGGATGCATCCGTTATAATTGTCTCCCACAGCGTGCGCGATATTCGGGATTATTGTGATGAATGTTTGCTGCTTAGAAACGGGCAGCAAGTTTTTTACGGGGACGTAGAAACAGGCTTGGGCTTGCTGCTAGATTCTTATCACAGCGGAAGTATAAAGGCCGGGGAAGCGCTAAATGACACCCAAAAAGCTTTACCTCCGCCTTATCAAGCTCAGGACGCGCTCAAATCTATCTCGCATGACTGGGATGTCGAAACAGAAGGCGGGGCCTTGAAAAGACTTAGTTGCCGTGTTCGATATGAAGCCAGCCGGAACATGAACGGTGTGTCTGTTGGTCTTGCATTTAGAGTCGCTGATGCGCCGCATCTTTTGGCTGGTGTGTCTTCTGTGAATGAATGGGGCGTCATGTCTGTCAAAGAGAATGAAACTCAAGAGGTGGATATCAAAGTCGCGCTCGAGGCTTTAAACCCGGGCAATTATGATGTTGATATTATTATCGTGAACCATGATGAGATTTTATTTCAATCGCGTTTAGGGGCTTTGTCTGTTCCGGAGTCGGATTCTTTAAATTGGGGCTCTGTGCAGTTAGAGAATTCTTGGTCGTTGACGTCATCATCTTAGAGCCGTCTTAAAGCCGCCGTTGACCAAGATTGCGCGACAAGGCTGAATTTGTTTTTCAATAAAAAAGGCATGGCTGTGTGTCCTTTTCCTTGCCACTCACCACCTTCATACCAAACATCATCCAAGACGATCGTTCCGTCTTCAGGCAATTTGTTGACCAGTTCTTTGGCGCAATCCAAATGCATCTGCCAGCAGGCCGCATCATTAATTCGTGCGCCTAACATTTCTTCATACCGGGATTGCCGGTGATCGCTATGGTTCGGGTGATCAAAATCATAGGCGTCAATGTAAACATATGTAGCGCATTCGCCTTCATGCTCGGCGAGATATGTTTCGCCAGGGGCGGTGACAAAACTAATGTAGCCGCCATAGGGGGCGCATATCTCTTTTGCTTGAACCGCATTATTTGGATCCATGTCCACGCTGATAAGCTGTGTTTCGAGCATTCTGGCGAGGCAGCCTAACCGGCTCGTGGAGCTTTGGTTCCAGATGTTTTCACGGATCGTTCCAACTTCCAAGATTTTACGTTTCGAGAAATCTAATCTTGGGTTATTTATGTAATCGCTGAGGATTAAATCGGTCATCATCAGGTGGCCATGGATTTTTGAAACCTGAAGGTCATCCCGCGTTTTCGGAACCAAAGGAATGTTGTATAAATGACCTTGGCGGAGCTGAGACATCAGAGATCTTAGAATCAATTCTGTATCAGCAAATTGACCTTGGGGAAGACTCTCGAATTTATCTTCGGTCGATTGACTTAATGCGGTTACAGTTTTTTTAAGCGCGCCTATTTCTTCAGTTAAGAGAGATTTTAAGGCAGACATTTCTTTTTTAAGCGCGTCGTTTTTAGACTTGGCGGACGTCGTTTTTTTAGCGGGGGGTGGTGTTTTTGTCATATGCTATTTTAGGGCTAATTTCCGTTTCCGTCAAATTTAGTTTCTATAATTGCTGAGAGGTGCGCGATAAGTAAAAACGGCATTATTTGGGATAAAATAATCAATCCTACGGCACATGTTCGCGCGGCGAGAGACGTCGAATTAAGACCAATCATTATACCAAGTGCCATGAGAATAGCCGCGCCGAAGCCAACCAGGCCCTTCCAACTCAAAATATACTTTTTCAATGATTTTAACATTTTTGACGGGGGTCTCCGTTTTTTGCGAGGGGCATAAGGGGTGTAATCAAAGCCTTTAAAGGGCTCACTTGCAGCCTTGGATAAAACAGCCGTAAAATCTAATTGCACGGTTTCAAAGTTCAAATGTTTGAAAGCATGCGCCCGGCCCTTAGCGCCAAGGTTATTCCGCGTTCGCGCTGATTTTGATAATTGACTGAGAGCCGTTTCCAGCCTGCTTAAATCGTCATCTGAGACTCGGGTCACGCCGTCGACACGGCTGAGGTAATCCATACTGGCGAGACCCGCCGGGCCGTAAGCCAAAACAGGCCGTCCTGAAGCCAGATATTCAGGGATTTTATTCGCGAATGAATGTTGAATATAACGCTGACTGTCCAAGTCAAAATTATTACAAATTACAAGAATATCGGCGTCAACAAGCCACTGGCGATATTCAGCAGCGCTTTGGTCGGCAAGGCCAATCGTCACAACAGGGTTGTTCTCAAAGGCCTTTATGGCTGTGGCCCTCCAGTGTTTCTGACACCGAATTTCAAATTGTATAGGCGTGTGGGCCGATACTGTTTCTACGGCTTTCGCGATATTTTGTAGTGCTTGTAATGTCATATCCGGAGCCAGCCCACCGGAATAGCGCAGCGTGATGGGAGCGTCGGGTTTGGCTTTTACTTTTTTAAGATCCCAGGCGTCTTTAAAAACGCCATTGTGGAATACGTTGAACACGGCCCCGTAACGCGCCCCAAAAGCGCCGGCCATGGCCTCTGAAATGGCCAAACACGCATTTGAAGACTGACAAAGCTGTTGTAGGTCCGCGTGCATGCGCGCTCCTAGAGCCGGGTTTTGAACTTTCTGACGGGCGGGCCAATCATCCATCATCCATATGGCATAGGGTTTTTTAAAACGTGCGATAATGGACATGGCCAGATCGTGTAATTCAGCGTGATCTGCCACAGGCCTGTATAAAATCAGGTCGGGTTGAAAGGCTTTTGCCTGTTCCAAAACGATAGCGTCAGAATAGCGTTTACCTGTATCGGCTCCGCCATTATTAATACCAAAATCCTGCCCGGCTTCGCTGTAGATGTGGAATATCTCTGACGGGTCCCACGCCGAGAAAAATTTGGTTTTTATTTCTCCTGTAGCTGTTCCGCCTCCAAAGCGCGTGAAATCAACTATGAGTAATCGAGGCCGCTTGCTTTTATCTTTTGTATTACGATTAGGTGCAGGGTTTGAAAAGAGGGCCTGATAATCTACGCGCTCAAAAACCTCTAATTTTCCGCCAATAGTGGCGTTCTTAATACTAATTCCAGAGGCGTCGCACACCTTTCGGGCTTCGGCATAGGCTTCGAGCATTTTATCGACTTGCGGGTCATGCCAGCGGAACCCTTTGCCAAAATAATCGGGATGAAAATGGTTGGGGTCGTCCGTCTTCATGTCCAAGACTGATGTGCCGTACTCTTTCGAGGTTTTCACATCCTTTGGTAATTCATAGCTCGCATCCACGCCAATGAGATAAATCTCTTCGAAGCCAAGATAAGCGGCGAGTTGCATCGCAGAAAACATAACCGTGCAGCCCGTATAGGTGATGTCATCGGCTTTTAGAGAAAAATCAAAACCGTCCGGGTAGCTCACGCGCGGACGATGATTGTAATAAATGGTATCGTCTGCTGGGGGCATGCAATAACCTAGATACGCGGGATAAAACTTAATAGGTCCTTTGAATTCTTGTAAGGCCTCGGCTCTGTCTTCGGCGACAAGGTGGTCTTCGACCAAATAGAAAGTGGGCGTCCAGTCCAGATCTTTGGATTTCAGAAAAAAACCGTTTACAGCGAATGTGACTTCGTCTTTTAACAGAGACAGGTCTGTGTCGTTTAAGCTGGGGCCATTGCCAATAAGAAAACATCTTTTGCGGTTTTTAAGACCCTTTTTAAGGGCTTGCAATCGGGGGCGGTAAATGTCGTTTAAGTCTTGAGTATAGAGCCGCTGAACATGTTTCAAACCTGCGACTTGATCCGAGAGCGGGACTTTAGATGTCGGAAGAAAAATGTCTGACCTTACAGGGAGAGATCTTACTATAGATGTCTTTTCCTGCTCCAGCGCTAATTCCAGCTCCGCAACAGGGTCACTCGATTTAAGATCGGTCAAACGTATATCCCTAGGTTTGCGGGTGAATATTTTTAACGATAGCCTCTACCGTTTTCGGGCTCACATCATATGTCCAAGCCAAAAAATTGTACTGCATATTTTGAGCCTTTCCTACGGTATATACGGCGCAGGTCCAACCTGTTTGAAAAGTGTTTTGTAAGGCTACCACACATTTTTTGTCTTCTACGGCGACGACAACGAGATTAAGCTGAGCTTTCTGTTCATTCAAACTCTGGACGAGCCTCACGACAGAGCGGGTCTCGTGCCCCACGATAACATTTGGTGTCGTCAAATGGTGGGCGATCTCAGGATCATTATAGCCTATAAAAGTTTGAATTTTACTGTGTTTAATTAAAGGGTGAAAGTCATACTGCGGAAAGGCACCGGGGGCGGGCAAGCCAAATTTGCTGTCTTGAAGGCCTAAGTATTTCTCATACATATAGATATTTTCGTTCCGGCCCAAATTCGTAAAAACGGTTTTAAAAGTTGTATCGTTATTTCCAAATATTTTTATTTTACCTTCAGTTCTCAAAAATCGGGCGACCCCATTTATGGCATAGGTTTCGTCCGAGGGGAGCCCTAAGAAGAGCGGGTCTGCGGGCTGTTCTTTAACGCGCTGGCTTATCACATGTGCGATGCGGCTGCGGTCAAGATCCGTTATGTGCTCAAGGCTCAGTGTCATTTAATTTTCAGGGTAATAAGAAAGTCATCCCGCCCTTTATTATATCGATGACGCTTACGCATCACTTACATATCCATTTGGGTTCGACATTTGCCATCTCCAATGATCTTCACACATCATTTTGAGATCGCGCGCCGCGTGCCAACCAAGTTGTTTTTTTGCAAATTCAGGGTCGGCATAGCAGCTCGCAATATCCCCCGGACGTCTTTCGGTCATGGCATAAGCAAGATCTTTACCGCAGGCCTTTTCAAAGGCTTTAAGGATTTCCAAAACGGAATACCCTTTTCCTGTTCCCAAGTTGATGGCCGTACAGCCGTTTTTATGTGCAACAAAGTCCAGAGCTTTGACATGTGCCTGGGCGAGATCCACGACGTGGATATAGTCCCGCACGCCTGTTCCGTCCGGAGTATCGTAGTCGTCGCCGTAAATGCTTAACTGCTTGCGGCGCCCGGTCGCCACTTGAGCCACGAACGGCATCAGATTGTTGGGGATGCCTTTTGGGTCTTCGCCAATCCTGCCGCTTTCATGTGCGCCGCAAGGGTTGAAATAGCGTAAAATAGCGAGGGCCCAGCTCTCATCAGACACATAAAGGTCCCGTAGAATATCTTCAATAATAAGCTTGGAGCGGCCATAAGGGTTTGTGGCAGACAGAGGATGGTCTTCTGTCAGGGGTAAAACCTGCGGGTCTCCATAAACGGTTGCTGAAGAACTAAAAACGAACTTTTTTATCTTCTGTTCTGACAACACCGAAAGAAGGCTGAGCGTGCCAACGACATTATTGGCATAATAATCCAGTGGTTTTTGAACGGACTCTCCCACAGCTTTGAACCCAGCAAAGTGGATGACCGCACTTACATTATTCGTGGTCACAATCTCCGTGAGACGGGTAGAATTTAATATGTTGCAGTCTTCAACCACGAAGTCTTTCCCGGTAATTTGTTTGACGCGGGCCAGCGCTTCCGGGTCACTATTTGAATAATCGTCAACAACGACAATCTCATGGCCAGCTTCGAGGAGCTCCAAGCATGTGTGCGATCCTATATAGCCCGCGCCGCCGGTAACTAGAACTTTTGACATTGACCAACCTTTGAAATTATTGGGAGTGCTTTAATATAGTCTTGTTTCGTCGAAAGGTGACTATAATTTACAGTTCATTGTATGGAACTTGACGTAATATGCAAAGCCTGACGTGAGGGCATTTATTTATTGTTAAAGCCCTGCGGTCTAAAAACCATAGACCAATCTGTTCATTGCTGGGTAAACCTGCCGCCCGGCAGTAGAAAAGTCGTGACGATAGGGAACGAAGTCTCTATTTACGTGTTGTACTTAGTAACCCCCGTTTTTTAAGGTCCAAATCTGTCCTGCATAACTAAAACATTGTCAGTGTTGGCACTTGGCACAGCTGTCAGCGTGTGCGGGATGCCCGCCGCTGCGGCAGACCCGCTGGTTACGATTGAGGGTGAAGTTACTTCGGATATGCGCGAACTTCTCCTCAGCGTTATTGGCGAGGCAGACGATGCGCCTCGTTCGCTGGCCCAAGCGCGGCGGCGGGCAGAGCGCGCGACAGAGCAAGCCAGAGCCGTTATGCGCTCCCAAGGTTATTACGGGGCAAAGATTAAGCCCCGTATTGACGAAATTACGGCCGGGAGTGATGAGTCCAAACGCAGACCGCCCAAGCCTGTCTTGGTCATAACGCCAGGGCCGCAGTTCACCTTTAGCGATGTCGCCGTCAGTTATGAGGACAATGCACCCGATGTAGAGGCCGAAGTTAATGAAACGGCAGTTATACCGGCGGGGAAACCTGCAATCGCCGCTGATGTAGTGGCCGCAGAGCTTAGGGCAGTGAATTACCTGAGGGCGCATGGCTATCCTGAAACAATGACTACGCCGCGTAAAGCTGTGGTCGATCACGACACGAAAACCATGAGTGTGACGTATAATCTTAAAGTCGGTGACAAAACGCGCTTTGGCGAGATTGAACAAACAGGATCGGCTTATCTAGTAAAAAGTTGGCCAAAAATGATCTCCCCTTTTGATACGGGCGAGCTTTTCAGTGACAGAGAGTTAAACAGGCTCCCTTCGCGGGTGATTTCAACGGGTGTTTTCGATAGCGCGACAGCTATTCTGGCTGATAAAAAAACACCGAACGCAGACGGGACAGTGACGCGGAACGTTATTCTGAATGTGGAGCAAGGCGATATAAATACTGTCACCGGAGAAATTGGCTATTCGACAACGGATGGTAGCGGTATTGATCTGTCCTATGAGCGCCGGAATTTTATTGGCTATGCGCAGACCTTGACTCTTTCAGCGACGGCAAAGACAAACCAAATCCGTCTTGGCGTGGATTACAATATCCCGTATTTCTTCCGCGAAGACCGCGCGCTTGACCTTGGCGCAGAAATTGCGCGGGAGGATACGGATGCGTTTGAGGGTGAGCGGATTGGTGTGAACGCGCTGCTGAGCCAGAATATTTCGCGTAAGCTGAAAATTGGCCTCGGCGCAGGTCTCGAAGCCTCCCGCTTTAAAGAGAGCGGTATCGACAGAACCTCTTATCTCTTTGACGGGCTTGGACGCGCGACATTTGACTCGCGCAATTCAATTTTGGACCCTGTCAAAGGCGTCTATGTTGAGGCCAATGCCGTGCCGACTTATAATTTCGGTAAACAAGACGGTTTGTTTACGACGGTCGAGGCCGGAGTTAGCACCTATAAAAGAGTCTCAAGCAGTCTCGTTGCGGCAGGCCGAGTTAAGGCAGGGACAATCTTCGGGGCCGGTCAATCCACCGTTCCGCTTAACAGACGGTTTTACGGCGGCGGCGGAGGCTCGGTACGCGGTTTTGGGTTTCAATCCATTTCTCCTTTAGATGCGGACGGCGAGGCTGTTGGCGGGCGTTCAATTACAGAGGTGAGCGCTGAGCTTCGCTATCACGGCGAGAGCCCGTTTGGCGCGGTCGCATTCGTCGATGCGGGCAGCGTTGTGCGCAATGATCTCCCCAATCTTCAAGACGTGCGTTACGGGGCCGGGGTCGGCGTGCGGTATTACACGAGCTTCGCGCCGCTACGGGCGGACATCGCTATCCCGCTCAATAAGCGCGACGGCGATAACGCGTTTCAAATTTATATTTCCATCGGGCAGGCTTTTTGATGAAGGCGGCTACTCAACAGAAAGCCGAGAATACGCCCTCATGGCCAAAGCGTATTTTTTGGACGCTTGTCAGCCTCATAATCTTGCTGGTCCTCTGCGTAATCATATTGCGCATATTTATCACGACGTCGCCCGGCGCGCGCTTTATTGAAAACCAAGTCAACAAACGCTCATTCGGCCCCATTGAAGCGATTGAGATGTCGGGATTTTCCGGTGACCCCTTAAAAGACATATCCATTGAGCGCCTGATTATCAAAGACAAAGACGGCGTCTGGGTGCGTATTGAAAACCTCGAGATGAAATGGAAACCCTTTGCCTATTTTAAAGATCACCTTTGGATTGAGAACCTCGTTATCGAGAAAACGGATGTGCTGCGAAAGCCCGTCTTGAACCCAACAGAGAATACTGACCCTCTGCCAAAAATGACGCTCGAGACATTTAAATTTGGAGCCATTAATTTAGACGAAAGCCTCGCCGGACAATCCATGAGCCTTGAAAGTTCCGGTCAATTTATTGCTGAAACGAGCGGAGCGATTACCGCGAAAGTAAATGCCTCGCGGTTAGACGCACGAGGCGACGCCTTAGACCTCGACTTTAACCGTACAGACGCCGGCGCTATGACAGGCGTATTTAGTATTGAAGGCGCAGCGGGCGGCCCGATTGCGACGCTGCTGAAAGCGCCTGACGCTGTAACGGGCAGCGGTAATATCAGCGGAACGGATGTGAGTGGTGACGGCGATATTACGATTGCATTCGGGAAGACAGAAACGCTCAGGGCTAATGCAGATTGGACAGAAAGCGCTATCGCGGGCAGCGCCAATATTAATCTCGAAGGCTGGCCCGCTTTTGAGAGTATCCGCGCACAGCTTGGGTCAAATTTGGTTTCGACTTTGAAAGTCGACCGGAATGACGCGAAGGCTTTTAACACCACGCTTAATGTGCCGGGCTTATCGGTAAACGCAAATGGAAACCTACCTCAGGAGGGTTTCGTCCCGGCTCTCGCTAATGTCGACATCAAGGCCGATAAGCTCACAACATTTGTGTCGATGCCGGACGGTTACGGCGTTGGAAAAACATCTGCAACAGGCCGGGTGGCTTTGGCTACGCCGTATGGTTTTGATGGACGCATATCGCTTGCCAATATAAAATCGCCATATGGCAACGCCGCTCAAATAACCGGGCCGTTATTTATCTCGCAAACCGGTGCGGATATATATAATTTCAAAACTGATTTCACCTTAACCGATGTGATTTCAACGGCTTCGCTGCCGGTGGACCTTGCCCCAAAAACGAAGCTAAAAACTTTGGGCAATTTTGATAACAGCGAGGGCCGCATTTCTTTGCAAAGTTTCGATGTATCCTCGGGCGTTAATCAGGTCAGCGGCAAGGGCATCCTTACAACTGGCGCGCAAGATATCGACGTGAGCGTCAAAGGCACAGCCGCGATTAAGGCTCAAGGGTCTATCCCCGAAGGTTTGCTGAAAGCTGATGTGACTCTACTCAAAACCCCAGAGTCTCTCTTGGCCGTGACAACGGACGGCGCGTTCCGTCCCGGGGCGCCTCTTGCGGAACCGCTGGGCGGACTCATCGGGGAGCAGCTTGTTTTTAAAGCCGCTATGAGTCCTGTTGATCAAGGCCTCAAAATATCAAATGCAAGTATTGCCGGCGAGAATGCCAAGGCGGCTATTGAAGGTATATTTGGTGATCGTCTAGACCTGTCCGGCGAAGCTATTCTCTCTGCGCCGCTCACAGTGAAGTCTGTTGCTGTTGACGGCGGCGCAGAGGCCAGCTTTACAGTGACAGGCTCGCGTAATGCGCCTGCTGTGCGTTTGGATGCCAAAGCCGGGTCGGTCACAGCGCAAAACTATACCTTGAAAAATGCGCGGCTCCGTACGGAAATTACGGATATTTTGAACGCTCCGAAAGGGCCTATCCAGATTGAGGCCGAGACAGAAAACGGACCGTTATCTATCAGTACACAATTTGCCTCAACACCGGGCGTGTATGTTGCCAATGACATCGACCTGGCTTGGGGGCGTCTGATGGCGGAGGGCGACCTTGAATTACCTGAAGACGGCATTGCCATTGGTAAAATCAATTTGAACTTGCCGGAGCGTGAGGGGCAATATGCACGCGCGGCCTTGACCTTAACGAATACGTCAGGGGAGCAGGGGGTCGGCCTGACGGCTGAGGCCAAACAAATCACGCTGGGCAGTTTTGATCTTGATACGCTCACGGCTGAGGCGAACGGTACACTCGCGTCATTGACAGGGACGCTTGCCGCGAAAGGGCAACGCGGCGAGAACTTGACATCGAGGGGATTCGGTGTCGAGACACCTTTCACGCTGACCCAGAACAAGGATGAAGGATTTAAAGGGATACTGTCTCCGGAGGTGAATTATGGAAATATTGTCGTATCTGCGCGCATGCCAATAGTGGCAACATATGCGGCGGGTGAGATAACTCTAAATGCGCCATTGGCTGTGTTGGACGGAACGGTGGATCTGATTTATGAGCGCGGCGAGACGCAGGAAGTATTCAAGCTAGGCGCCAAAACCCTTCCAATTACGCTCATTCCAATGCCTGGAAATCTTGCCGATACGCGCGGCCGTATTAGCGCGGACATCGATTTTTCTTCGCAAAACGGAATGCCTTTGAAGGGCGCAGGAGAGGTGACGCTCACGGATTGGCGCGGCTTTGATGTCAAGAAAGACGAAGGCCTAACAGGGACTTTGCGTACGGTAATAAATAGCGGCGAAGCGGAGACGGTCTTAACAGCGAGTTCCCCGGCAGGCTTCAAGGCGGACGGTAAACTGCGCACGCCGCTGGCCAGCGCTGACAGTGTGGCCGGGACGCGCCTGAACATGAGCGCGCCGATTTCCGGCAGCTTTAGTGCATCCGGAGCTGCGGCGGCTGTCTTTGGACTCTTCACCCCGAGCGACGCTGAACTGGGCGGATCGTTATCGGCGAACATTGAAATTGCGGGTACGGCAACAACCCCCCGCGTGGAGGGTCAGGCGGGCGGACAGGACATACGGTTTGAAATGCCGGAGTTCGGCACGCGCATCCGTAAGGGCCGCGTGACGGCGCGCTTCACCAATGACAGCTTGTCTGTGAGCGATCTTTACATCGCAGATGCGGACGACGGAACACTGACGGGAGGCGGCGAGTTTAAGCTCGGCGAGCTCGGGCGGCCTCTCGGTAAAGTCGATATTGCGGCCAATAATTTCCGGGTCCTGGACCGCAAAGATGTGGAGGCCAAAGTCAAAGGGACTTTGGCGTTTGAGAGCGCGCCCAAAGACGCGACATTGTCCGGCGATATCACGATTAAAAATGCTGAAGTCAAACAATTCGTTACGGGCTCCGTCAGCGTCATAGAAATTGAAGTCGATGAGATTAACCGCCCGGATAAAGAAGACAAAATTACGATTCAAAAACCGAAGACACCGATAAATCTTAACCTTCGTGTGCGTGCGCCTCGCAAAATTTTCATCCGGAGCCGGGGTATGGATGTTGAGATGGCTGTCGATGCCACCATTAATGGGACTGTGTCGGAACCCCTGTTTACGGGCGAAGCCAAGGTTGTTCGCGGCGGATATAAACTTGCGGGTAAGACTTTGGAATTTGAAGACGGGACTATAATTTTTGATGGCGATCTTGAGAGCGCGAGAGTTGATTTTAAAGCGGTCGCAGAAACTCAAAATCTGAATGCGAGCGTCACAATAAAGGGTACGGTTAAGGATCCCGAGATCGCGCTTTCCAGTTCGCCTGAACGTCCTCAGGATGAGATTCTCTCTGCACTCCTCTTTGGCCGTTCAGCAACAGAGCTTTCAACTATCGAGGCTGCGCAGCTTGCCGGGGCCCTCGCGCAATTCTCCGGCGCGGGCGGCGGGTTTGATTTGCTGGGAGGGCTGCGAAATGCTTTTGGAATTAATCAACTGAGTCTTAATTTCAATCCGGACGGAAGCGCGCAATTGGTCGGCGGGCGATACCTCGCGAAAAATGTTTATCTAGAGGTGTTTTCCGGGGCAGGGCCAGACCAAACGGGGGCCATCATTGATTGGGAAATCCGTAGGAACATCGCTTTGCGCTCCCGCATTCGCGCCGATAATGACCAAGCTTTATCCCTGAAATGGAAGCGTGATTTTTAGCGTTCGGATTCGTTTCATAGGCTTTATCACTTTAACTAAGTAAATTGCTGTTTTTATCAAGCTATCTTTTTCACCGCCGTTCACACCTGATGAGAGGATTGGAAGGCCCGTCTAAATCGCTGTAATTGGAGCATGGAATCAAAATAAGCGAGGCTCAATTTAATGGAAAAGTATTTTATAAATAGGTGACGCCATTTTGTTTTATGTCATCGCACTTATAAGTATGAAATATAATATGACCCACGTAAATAATTTCATAAATGTGAAAATAAGTGAATGCATAGGACGAACTCTGATAAATTTATACTTGGCAGCCACATATCATGTAAGAGCTAGAAATCCGGAAATTTTAACCGACCCATTATCTTATAAAATGTAGAAAAAATCTGAGGACATATATATATGCCTAATAAAGGTGCCATTGATATCGTTGTGAACTTAAAGACGCCAGAGATGGTGGCTGCTGGTGATGCTGTAACGGATTCTCGTTTTCAAAGCCAAATTCGGCAAACTGACAGCAATCGTGGGGGTGTAACTTCTCCCGACTACATAAAAATGATGGACACAGCAGGCATTGACCACTCGCTTCTAATTGCTGCGCGCTATGGAGATATGAGGGTGCAGGGCTCTAAGGAAGTTACTTATGAGCAAGTGCACGAGGTGTGTGAGGCATACCCAGACTCATTTTCGGGTCTAGCAGGTATTGACCCAACGAGGGGTATGCAGGGTCTACGTGAATTAGAAGACGCCGTGAATAATAAAGGCTTTGTTGGAGCTCATTGGTATCCGCATTGGTTCTCTATGTCGCCAGATGCAGCGCAGATTTATCCCTATTATGCCAAATGTTGCGAACTGGATATTCCGATTATGATGCAGGTGGGGCAGAGCCTGATTTATAGTAAAGATCGCCGCTTACCAAGTGTCGCCAAACCAATTTTATTGGACCAAGTCGCCATTGATTTTCCCGAGCTGAAAATTATCGGTATCCATCTAGGAGTGCCGTGGGAACAAGAGATGATTGCCATGTGCTGGAAGCATGAAAATGTTTACATGGCGGGGGATGCATATGCGCCAAAACACTGGCCGAAATCGGTTGTCCACTACGCTAATACTTATGGGCAGGACAAATTCATGTTTGGCACGGACTGGGGCGTCATCGATCCGATACGGGCAATGAAGGAAGTTGAGGATTTAAACTTCCGTCCTAAGCCAAAGGCTAAAATTTTGCGTAACAATGCCATTGATGTTTTTCAGCTACCTCTTGAGAAAAGCTCAGAAGAATAGGTCGCTGATTGATGAGAGTAACAACACAGGCCCCTTTTTTTGTTCCCGCGACGATGGGACTGGGTTTGCGTGCTGCGGCGGCGCGTATTCCTGAAAAAATCGCGTTGACAGATGAGGAAGGACGCGACCGTAGCTATAAAGCTTATATTGAAAATGTGAACCGCATTGCCCGCTATGTCCACGATGACCTAGGCTACGGACGCGGGGACCATTCAGCCATAATGCTCTCCAATTCTATTGAGTTTTTGGAAATCGCTATTGGCCTCTCAGAGGCAATAGTCCCGCCGGCGATGGTTAGCCCGAAAGCAACAGCGCCTGAGCTCGAACATATTTGTAATGATAGTCAGGCCAAGCTTTTATTTGTTGAAAAATCTGCGCTTGAAACGGTCAGAAAAGCCAAGCTTGAGACGGTAGAAAAAATTATATGTATCGAAGACGACTTGGCTGAAATTTATGCCAAGACGTCGGGTGAAGATATAAACCTGAAGGTTAAGGAAACCGATATTTATTCCATTCCCTATACATCGGGCACAACGGGTAAGCCAAAAGGCGTTTTGCTCACACACCGCTCGCGCGTCTTGATGATGCTCTTTGCGCAGGCGGGGAGCTACCGCGTTTTCAATCCCGATTGCCGCGGCTTAGCAACGATGCCGTTCTTTAATGGCGGCGGATTTTCAAATGTTATTACGCCGCTCTTTTTTGGCGGTCATTCTCATATCATGACTAAGTTTAATCCCGAGCGCGTAGTTGAAATTATTTCGGAAAATAAAATTACGAATATGTTTATGGTGCCAACGCAATTTCATGCTGTGTTAGGTTTAGATAAAAATATTCTTGACCAAGCAGATGTATCATCTCTTAAACTTGTGCTCTCAAGCGCCGCGCCATTACCCCAAGCGACAAAGGAAAAGCTTGTGGGCTTCTTTGGCGAAGATGTTTTGTTCGATGCTTACGGTTCTACAGAATTCGGCTCTGCAACGGCTTTAAGACCCTATGACCAGCTTCGCAAAATTGCCTGTGTGGGCCTGCCACAGCCTGGTTGTCAGGTGAAGCTATTGGACGCGCAGGGCCAGCCAACACCTGAGGGCGAGGTTGGGCAAATCTATGTACGCTCTCCTTGGTTTTTTGCGGGGTATTGGAATAACCCTAAAGCGACGGAAGAGGCGTTTAAGGACGGGTGGTGTACGACGGGCGATCTTGGCCAAATTGATGAAGACGGCTATCTCTATATCGTTGACCGTAAGACAAATGTTATCATCACGGGGGGGCAGAATGTTTATCCACGTGAAGTCGAGGATATTCTCTATCGTCATCCGGCTGTTAGAGAGGTCGCAGTCGTCGGCCGCGAAGACGATTATTGGGGCGAGGCGGTCGTCGCCTTTATCTCTTGCGCCAGCGGTCAGTCGGTAACCGCAGAAGCGCTTAAAGCGTATTGCAGCGAGTTTATTTCCGGATACAAAGTCCCGAAGGATTTCTTCATTCGTGATGAGCTCCCTAAAACAGCGTCAGGCAAAATCTATCACAAAGTGCTGCGCCAAGAGCTCAATAAGGGCTTAAAGGACGCATGATCACGCGCCACTATATATCCATTGGCGATCGCCAGATTCATTACCGCCGCACGGGGCAGGGACCTGCTCTTGTCTTATTACATGCCTCGCCCGTTTCATCTCGGATCTTTGAGCCGATGATGAGGTTTATGGCGCGGCATTTTACCTGCTTCGCTTTTGATACGCCGAGTAACGGTTTATCCGATTCGTTGAAAGCCGAAGATCCTGATATGGCTAATTACGCAGACGCGCAGGCGGAGGCTTTGCGCGCGCTGGGTATTCAAAAGTGCATTGCTTATGGCCGTCATACAGGCGCGTCTATTGCCGTCGAGCTCGCGAATCGTCATCCCGAACTTGTCACATTGGCTATGACAGATGGTTATCCCGTCTTTACCAAAGAACAGAGCGAAGCTTACCTGTCGGGTTACCTTAACGATCTGCCTCTAGAAGCGGATGGCTCACATCTGCAATGGACGTGGAACCGTTATCGCGATCAATTTGTTTTTTGGCCTTGGAGCAAGCGGCAAGCAGAGTTTCGCGCAGATGTGGATATGCCATCCGACGCATTCTTGCAAAACGGCGTCATCGCTTTGCTAGAAGCTGGCAATCGCTATAAGCGCCCTTATAGCGCCGTGTTTAAACACCAAGCTATGGATTGTTTGAATCACGTTGAAGTCCCCGTTTGTATCGCATCGCGTCCCGGGGATTCGCTCTTTAGTAGATTTAATAATTTTCCCGAAGATATCTGGCGCGAAGAAATTCCGCGCGAATTTCAAGAGGCTTGCGCGCGTGAACGGGATATCATGCTTGGCTACAAACCTAAAATGGATGCGCCTGCTTTGATAGACGATAGAGACGTCGCTAAGACCTATGTGAATATTGGAGCGGAGCAGCTCTCAATTTGGCGCGGCGGTCAGGGGGGCGTTCCGCTTATTGTACTCGGCGAGTGTCCCGGTTCTGTCATGGCGCATCTTTCCAGTTTAACTGTTTTAGCTCAAACCCGCCGCGTTATAGCGATTGATCCTGCGGGATGCGGGGAGTCTGACGCTGCGGCGGACGGCGATGTCTCCGTTGAACGACAAGTTGACCGTATTGATGCTGCCTTAGAGGCTTTATCCATAACGGGATTTGACTTGCTAGGGATTGGAGCGGGCGCTGCTCTTACTTTAGAGGCTGCGAGGCGCGCTCCATCAACTGTCAAGTCTATGCGCTGGGTTGATCCGCTCCTTGTGAACCATGCATTACGCTTGGCGCTTCGAAATGGCTACCGGGATTTGAGGGTTGAAAATGACGGCTCGCATCTGACAAAGCTCTGGATGCAAGAACGCGATAGCACTATCTGGTTCCCATGGTTTGACCGCCGCCGCGAAAGCGCCCGCACAGGTGAAAACTTATCTTTCGACGTAGGTGCCCTGCAAAACCGTGTGGAAGTTTTAAATAAACATATTGCCAGCTATGGGGCCCTGGGACGCGCCGTTTGGGATTATCCCTTGGCCAAACGCGCGGCGGCTTTCATGCCATCATTTGCAGGAAATTTCGAAATATTCACAACGCCTAACGGACACGTCCCTAAGCGCTACTTAACAGATATAGACGGTTTACCCGCAGCAAAGGCTGTGGAAAGCATCGAAGAAAGTTTCATATAATGTCGGTGACTTTGAAAGAATTAGATAAAGTTATTGGGCCCGACGCCGTAACGTCTGATCGCGAAGAGCTTTGCTACTTTTCACAAGACATCTTCCCTACAGATGATGCTGAAATACCAATTGCTATTGTTAAACCGCAAAACGCCGAGGATGTGGGTAAGCTTGTGGCTTGGGCGCAGAAAACAAAGACGGCGCTTATCCCGCGCGGCGGCGGCGTCTCCTATACGAGCGGATACCAAACTCGCAATAACAAGACTGTATTGCTGGATTTATCAGGCCTCAACAAGGTGCGTGAAATTAATGCGACTGACAGATACGTTGTGGTTGATGCAGGCTGTACATGGGAAACTCTTAAGAAAGCGCTTGAGGGCTCAGGTCTGCGTTCAGCTCTAAAAGGACCGATCTCAGGAGCCGTTTCAACGGTTGGCGGCGCGGCATCTCAGAACCTGCCTGGCAGCATGGAGGCCATAGTCGGGCTTGAAGTCGTAACAGGGCGGGGCGAGAGTGTTTGGACAGGGGCTGCGGGTGCGCAAAACCATAATCCCTTCTATCGAAATTATGGACCTGACCTGACAGGATTATTTTTAGGAGATGCGGGCGCATTAGGCGTAAAAACGGCTGTTGCTTTGCGGCTGGAACCCATTCCAAAAGCCGCTGCTTTTGCCTCTTATGGATTTGAAACGATGGCTGAAGCGGCGCAGGTCATGGTCGATATTGCACATTTGAATTTAAATGGCCGTGTCTTCGCGCTTGACCCCCTTAAGAATAAAACCTCGACAAAAGTTAGCGTCAAAGAAGGGGCTGAGACTCTGAAAGCCGTTATCAAAACTGGCGGATTTAAGCGGGGACTGAAAGATGCCGCTAAGATTGCTATGGCCGGACAAAATGCTTTTGATAAAATTAAATGGTCTTTACATCTTACGTTTGAAGGGCCCACGCAGCGCGCGGCAGATGACACATTGGCACAGGCGAAAGCCATTTGTGATAAGCATGGGACATCTATTGAGCCCTCTATACCCGTGGCCATGTATGCGCGGTCATTTTCCATTCGCGGATTTTTGGGCATTAAGGGCGAGCGTTGGGTTCCCCTTCATGGAATTTTCCCGCTGTCGAAAGTAGATGAAGCAATTTCGAAAACACAAGCATTTTTTGAAGGCCATGCCGAGCGTTTGGCTGAACACGGAATATTCCATTCCTTTATGTTATCGGCCAATGGACCTTATATGCTAATTGAGCCTATGTTTTACTGGCCCGATAGCCGTCTTGAAATTCATCACCGAAATCTGGAGCCTCACCGCATTAAGAAAATGATTGATTTCGAAGATAATCCAGAGGGTCGATTAACAGTGAAAGAGCTACGGGAAGACTTACGCGATCTTTATTACGAAATCGGCGGAATTTCAGCTCAAATCGGGAAGTTCTATCCTTATAGAGACATTCTTAAACCGTCGACACGCAAGGCGTTTGATAGTCTTAAATCTAGCCTTGATCCTGAAGGTGTTTTTAATCCGGGTGCTTTGCAAACCGATAGCAAGGATAAGTAATATGAAAATATTTTACTCCCCGTTTCACAGTTTCGCCCATAAGGCTTTGGTCACAGCCCATGAAGCCGGCCTTTGGGATGACGTGACCTTGGTGCCCACATTTCCCTTTCGAAACCTGAATAAAGAATTTGTAACCGGGCAGTATGATATGAGCTCGATTGCGCCGTTGGGTAAAGTACCTTGTCTGGCACTGGATGACGGGACGGTTCTTTATTCCAGCCAAACGGTGATTGAATATCTAGACGCAAATAGAAAAAATAAGGGGGCTTACCTTTATCCTGAGAACGGCCCGGCCCGATGGAACGCGCTCACCCGGCTTGCTTTGGGTGATGCGCTATTTGAATTTGCCGTGCAAATGAGCATGGAAGCTTGGATTGATGAAGATAAGCGCCGCCCAAGTCTATATACATGGCTCTGGCCAAAGATTATTGCGGCTTTGGATCAGCTTGAACTCATGACAAAACCGGATGCGGCATTTGACATTGGTTCTGTCGGAATGTTGCAGGGTATAAGTTATATGGGCGAGGGCAGTCCGAATGACCCGCTTTATCCTAATTATAATTGGCGAGACAGCCGTCCCAATCTCTCGGCTTGGTTTGATAAAGCCATTGAGCGCCCGTCTGTGCAATCACATTACAATAAAGACTATGAGGGTGATTTGTCTGCTGAGAACCATCAGAAACATGTCGCTGAAGTTCTAGCGGCCCGCAATAAAACTGGAGTCATCACATGATTGATATTTATTACTGGCCCACGCCGAACGGACAGAAGGCGACTATCATGGCCGAAGAATGCGGCCTCGAATATACAGTGAAACCGATTAATATTCTAAAAGGTGAGCAGTTTAACCCCGAGTTTCTGGCGCTTAATCCTAACAATAAGATCCCGACCATCGTTGACCATGAGGGGCCCGGCGGTAAACCTTTCACTGTATTTGAAAGCGGCGCTATCTTGCTGTATCTGGCGGAGAAGACCGGTCAGTTCCTGCCGAAGACCGAGGCTGAGCGTTATGAAGCTATACAGTGGTTGATGTTTCAGGTCGCAAGCGTTGGGCCTATGTTTGGCCAATGTGGTCATTTTATGGGGTATGCGCCTGAGCCTATTCAATATGCAATTGACCGTTACAAAAACGAGACCCTGCGCCTTTATAAGGTGATGGATAATCGTTTGGCCGAGCATGAGTTCCTGTCTGGGGAGTATTCGATTGCTGATATAGCGACTTATCCTTGGGTAGATGTGCGTTGGTTGCATGAAATCGATATTGATGAGTTTCCGCATGTTAAACGCTGGTATGAAATGTTGAAAGCTCGTCCGGGCGTAGCGCGCGGTATGGCCGTGATGAAAGAGGATGAAATCATCGGAAACCCATCCGATGAAACCCGCGAAGCCTTCTTTGGCAATCGCCAACTTAATCAGGTATAGGAATTAGCCATGCAATGTGGAAACATCATGCGGCGCGCAGCGTTAACGGCCAGCAAACCAGAAAAATCAGCGGAATTTTATCAAAAAGTTTTCGGTTTCACGCTCTATTCTGATCTGCAGGTTATTCTAAGCGAAGGATCGCCTCTCACAATTGGGGCGACAGATGATCCGCGTCCGGGGCGATTTATTACCGTTAAGGAGCGTCACCTGCTAGCAGGTATGCTCGGCCTGATTTCTATTGACGAGCCCGTTGAGGACAGACGATCGGATAGACGTCTTGGCGTTGGTAATATCGTATTAGTCCCTGAGGTCGAAGATATTGATCATGCCTCTGACGTCATTAAAGCCGAAGGCGGGGCCATACCGCAAGTTTTGCATGACGTGGAGAACTTGGGCGATGAAGATGGCAATAAATTGCCATCGCGGCGGTTCTTTGCAACAGATCCTGATGGATATGTTCTTGAGGCTTTCAAACCTAAAAAATATGAGGTTTAGACTATGGGGTCTCTTTCACCGCTAAATCTGGTCGTCGTCGTCTCAGTGATGTTGATGGTCACTTATGTGGGCCACAAACTGTCCAATCATGCTACGACGAGCCGTTCCTTTTTTACAGCGGATGGCGGCCTACCTTGGTGGGCCGTAGCCGCCTCGCTTTATGCGACCGTGGTTAGCGCGGTGACCTTCGTGTCCCTACCAGCTATGATTTACCGGCCCGGCGCGGATCTGAGTTTTATTCAGCTGATTATTGGCCTTGTGATAGGTAAAATACTTGCAGCTTGGCTGTTTGCGCGCCCTTACTATGAATCCCGCAACATTGATACGGTCTATGACTATCTGTCCATACGCGTCAGCCCGAATATTTCTAAGGGTACGATGATACTGCAAATTTTGTTGCTGATTGCCCAAAATAGTATTGTTGTTGTGTCTGCTGCACTGGTTTTAAATGTTTTGACGGATATAAGCCTGCCTGTCTCTTGCGGACTGATTGTTGGGCTTTCCGTGCTTTGGAGCTGGATGGGCGGTCTGAGTACCGTCGTTTGGACAGATGCAATGCTGTTTTTCATCTTTCTTTTCGGAGCGGTCTTATCCGCCGTTATGACCTTGACGGCAACCGATATAGGTATCCTTGAATCTTTCCGATATTGGGACGAGCAGGCCAAGCTGAAAATTTTTGATTTCTCAACAGACCCAAGCAAGAGTTTTACACTTTGGACAGGCCTTTTGGCCGGGGCTTTAATCAGCATGGTGCCTGTAAGTTCGCAGGCTGGGATGCAACGTATACGGTCCTGCCGCTCTGCGCGGGATGCTCAGAAAGCGTACAGTCTCTCAGCGATTTTCCTGATCACGCCGATCATTTTGATGGGGGTAGGGCTAGGATTGTCGCTCTTCTATGGTGTAAAAGGCGTCCCGCCTGAGCTTGCTCAGCGGCTAGCTGTGCAACCAGATCAGATTTTTCCCTATTTCATTATCAATGAAGTGCCCGATGGTGTGTCGGGATTATTCGTAGCGGCTGTCTTTGCGGCGGCTATTTCGACACTGGATTCGCGTCTGGCAGAATTGGCAGATGTGTCGGTGACAAATATTTATCGACCTTATATGAAATCGGATGGGTCAGAGGCTCATTACTTAAAGGTTAGTAAGGGACTTCTTGTGTTATGGGGATTATTATTCGGTGTCTTTTCAATACTGCTCTCTATGATTGACGGGCAAAGCCTTTTTGATTTGAGCTTGATGGCGACCAATACATTTGGCGGGCCAATTTTAGGGATATTCTTTCTAGCCCGTTTTAATATAGGCAAGCCTCTTCCAACCATTATTGGCGTGATATTGGCAGTCGCAGCCTCGCTTTGGATGCATAGTCAAGGCGTTACCCATTATTGGTGGTTCCCGGTCTCGGTTGCTTTAATTGTGGCGATTGGCGTTGCGACATCCCATGGCACTTTTGACCGTGTCGGAATTATTACCCCAGACGAAAAAGCGAACTGAACCGCCCCGAGATTGCTGGAGACTTCTAAAGTAACAGGAGCCATTATGAGCAATACGAGGAACAGATTTTCACTCCGTATACGACAAACGGATTTGGTCATAGAAAAGAGATATTGTCATAGAATTAGATTGTTGATATACGGCATTAACTAAAAATATTATGGGCATTAAAATTTTTATTACGAATTACGTGTGTGCACATAGAATCCGGCACCTCACTATAAGCATGATCAATATTGGGTCAGAGGAATATAAATTCGAGTTCGTGCCACTCTAAAATCAAAGCAAGGGCAAGCTATGTTTATACGTGTAATTTTTGGAATGATTTTATTTTTGTGTTTGGCGGTTTCCGGATATGCGCAAGCGGCCGAAATGGATGACGCTTGTCGATTAATTAAGCACCATGATTTTGGAAATATTGTCGAAGCCCCTACACAAATCACGTCTTCAGAAATGGTGGCCGCGAAAGATGATATGCCCGCCTATTGTCAAGTGCAGGGTTACGTCAGGCCTCAAGTTGGATTTGAACTACGTTTGCCGACCGACAACTGGAATAAGCGTTTGCTTATGCAAGGATGTGGTGGATTTTGTGGCAATATCAACATGAGGGGATGCAGGGACGGCTTAATGAGGAGTTATGCAGTTGTGGCGACAAATATGGGCCATAAGAGTACAGCCCTTGACGGGAAGTGGGCTTACAATAATCGCAGTGCGGAAATAGATTTTGGGTATCGGGCAACTCATGTCACCGCAGTCGCGGCAAAAGCCATTGTAAAGAAGTTTTATAGCGAGCCTCCAAAGTTTAGCTATTATAGAGGGTGCTCAACAGGGGGACGCCAAGGACTTGTACAGGCTCAACAATTCCCCGATGACTTTGACGGGATCATAGCGGGTGCGCCGCCGATGAATTTGGTGAAGTCGGCTGTGTACAGTCTCGGAAGGTCCTTAAGAACGAATAGCGGCGAAAATGGAGAAGCAATATTAACGCGTGATAAGCTGCCTCTCTTATATAAAGCCTCTATGGAGGCTTGCGATATGACGGATGGTGTCGAAGACGGTATTATCGGTAATCCAAACGCCTGTCGTTTCGATCCTAAAGACCTACAATGTAGTTTCGGTGACGGTGAAGGATGCCTGACGAAAGCGCAGGTCGAGGTCGTAGAGAGTTTATATGCAGGACCTGATGTTGTGGATGAAGCCATGATACGCGGAGGAGGCCTCCCCTATGGATCCGAAGAAAGATGGAGTAGTTTTATCCGCGCGGATAAAGATGTACCGTCCGGCTTTGAAAAAATGCACACTGACTTTTTACGCTATATGGCTTTTTCAGAAGATCCGGGCCCTGATTATGACCCATACTCATTTGACTTTGATAAAGACTATCCCAAGCTTCAATTTATGGAGCGTCTATATAATGCAGAAAATACGGACTTAAGACCTTTTGCGACCAATAACCGCAAAATGATTTTATATATGGGGTTGCAAGATTCCTTCTCTTCACAAAGGCTTACCGATTACCATGATGATGTCGCGGCCCTATTTAAAGATGATTATGATATTGATGATGTGATGCGCGTGTACCTTATTCCCGGTATGAACCATTGTACGACAGGCCCGGGTGTCGATGCTTTTGATTGGCTGACACTCATGGAAAATTGGGTGGAAAAGGGCCAGGCTCCGGAAAGAATCATGGGCTATAGTTTGAAAGGCGACAAGGCTGGATATAATGTACCCTTCCCACTCAAAGAGGATGATATCGCATTCTCCCGGCCGATAGAGCCATATCCAAATATGTCTTACTATAGAGGCGAGGGCGACCCGAATGACCCAAGTAGCTTTGAGTCAAAAAGTTACAACAACATTCAACCTTAAGACTAGGCGTTAAGCTTGGACTCTAAAGCTCCGCTAAATCCGGTTTAATTAATACCTAACAGGGCTGTGCTTATTACGCCTAGCGAAGGGGCGTGGCATGCGTTCCGCCTAATAAGAGCATATAATACGAAGGTCTTGGTACTGGCCATCCCCGTTAAAATGGTCCGCCTTTTACAGGAGAAGGCCAATAGTCGACGCTGACAGAACAGGTCTGTTATTTTTCTTTATACGCTCGCATTATGTCGAGGCGGTCGCGTTAAATGACCGCCACACTCTTAATAGCTAATTTGTTTTCTTCAAAAAGTGTCAGTCGTAACGCGGTAGTATCTTTATGACTTCAAGTTTCTTTTGAAGAATTTCGTTGTGCGCTTCCATGCTTTTGCCGCATCTTCGTCATCATAGGACACTTTGGTTGGATTAGCAAAAGCATGTTCGGCTTCATAATTGTAAATACAAACCGGTTTTCCCGCTTTCGTCATCTCATCTTCAAACCCGGCCACCATTTCAGAATTGATCCAAGTATCTTCTGTCGCGAAATGTCCAAGCACAGGGCCTGATAGTTTCGCTAATTCTTCGGCTTTAGGCGTCACGTCTCCGTAATAGACAACAGTAGCATCGACAGGTGTCGCTAGACTTGTTTTAAGCGCCCAGCCCCCACCGAAGCACCAGCCGACAATACCCACTTTTCCGGTACTGTCTTCATGTGTCCGAAGCCATTCAATCCAAGAGACCAACGTATCTTCCGCCTCTTCTGCAACCACCGCTCCCATGAGAGCAGAGCATTCTTTGCGGGTAAATCCGATTTTTCGGTTATAGAGATCTGCCGCTAGAACAATATACCCTTGGTCGGCTAAGTCTGCGGCGACAGATCTGATTTGATCATTCAGGCCATACCATTCATGAACGAGTAAAACAGCAGGGCTTTCTTTGTTCAGGTTTTTTGGCAGTGCGAGTGAACCCGTGACGGATTTTCCTAATTTATTCGTCTTTATTTGTATAGTTTGTAGTAAGCTAGCGCGCTCCTTCGCTAAAGCCGGATCTGCTAGAATAGCGGCTAATGAAAGGCCGGCGAGAGAGGTTACGACTGTCCGTCGCTTAAGTGGAAGGCCTTTTTTCGGGTTAGATAATGTCATGGAGTTATCCCTAATTAAGTGAGTGGAGATCTATAATTATCAAGTAATGCTCATTGCATTATATTCAATAAATGAATCAATTTGTTTGTGAAATATCAAGTTTCGAAATCTTGAATTCCACATCACTGGCCGGCTGGTAATTGCGCAGTCAATGCCGAGAGGAACGTGAAGATTGGATGTATTTGGCGGTTGTGGTGGAACTGCATTCAAGACGCATTGTGGATTGGGCTATTAGCAATCGCATGAAACGGGACCTTGCCATTCAAGCCTTGCAAATGACTGTCGCGTTGCGTTGCGCTGCGCTGCGCTGCCCGCCCCGAGGCTGTATCCATGATTCCCCCTCTCGGCGTTGCTGTGCAATCGCCTGCAGGGCAATGGATCGTGGATCTCAATGCGTTTGCGGATTAGGACCCTCTGACCTCGTTTTTGAGCCGTCCGATTTGTGGACTATAGACTTCGACCTCATCTTTATTGGTGAGCCATGAGGGAGGTTTATGGCCCCAACCCACACCGGCTGGTGTGCCGGTACTGATTATGTCTCCGGGAAGTAGGGGGGTAATGTGTGACAGATAGCTGATTAAAAATGACAGGGGAAAGATCAATGAGCTTAGCCCATCTGACTGTCGTTGTTCACCATTAATAAATGTTGTGAGACTTAGTTTTTGTGGGTCGCCTATTATAGCCGACGGCACTATTCCCGGGCCCATAGCGCCGGAGCGAAAGAAATTCTTACCGGCGAAAAGTGAGTGCAGTTGATGGTCTCGCGCACTGCCATCCATAACAAGAGTATATCCCCCGATATGATCTATCGCATTAGCTTCTGAGACCATATCAGCCTTTTGAGCGATGATAACGCCTATCTCTCCCTCATAATCATATTCGGAAGAGATTTTGGGCTTTTGTAACGGTTGGTTATGTCCAGTTAATGACGCATGCGTGCGCATAAACACACTTGGGTTTGCAGGAGTTGCATGTTTAATTTCATTTGCGTGACTCCTATAATTCCGCCCAATGCAAAATATACGGCTCCCTTCTATTAGCGGAGGTAAAAATTGACTGTCGTCTTTGAGGTCACGTGCGTTGTCAGCCGTAAAGTTTTTATTGTTATTAAGTGAATTTAGGACATCTAAAAAACTGTTAGGATGCTCACGCAACACATATATTTTTTCATGAGAAAGAATACCTAGTTTTTTTCTACCATCTTCGAGAATAAAACATAGGCTAAAATTCTGGGAAAAGGGTGAGGGCATTCGTCGCCGTTATTACGCGTGGCTTTTAACGGAGAATTTTTTAAGTAATTGGATGGTCTTGTCTTCGTGCTTTTTTGTCATATTTAATCTTGTTAAATAATACGGGCCGAAACTAATAAACAACATAGTAAAGGATATGGACGCGACAAACTAGTATTTACCAGTTTGATTTGTCTTTAAAGTATTGACGGGTATCAGCCCAAGAGGATGGCAGGTATTTTGTGAACCAATTCGGGGAAAATCTTGGATGAAATTGTTCCAATATGGGTTCATATAGAGCCATATGGGGGCTAGGAATGCGGTGTGTGGATCTAAATTTAGCCATTGGTAACGTCGCTCTGACAGCGCCCTCACCCTCGCCGCCTTCAGCCATAATTTTACCTGAAGGATCAACGATAACACTGCCGCCCGTGCCTACGCCGCCTACGTAGTGACGGTGATCGACGTGACGACTGGAATTGGCATACCCTGTGTAAACACGGAAGCAGCGGGACATGGTCATCGCTTCCTCTTTAGGAACACTGCCTGTTGCATACCGACAGAAAATCTCTGCACCTTTCATCGACATAGCCATAAAGAGCATAGGATCGAACTGTATTCCGGTCAGGCAAATATTACCGATATCTGTACGGGCAACAGGTATAACCTCATCTATACCGTACATTTCAACATAGCGGTCAAGATTTTCATAAACTGTAGATGTATAGAGCCCTATTCCACCGAGCGTGCCGCGCGCTTTCCAGTGCTTGGCCACGACCTCTCCGTTAGGATCAATGAGTATTCCCATCATGATGACGTGATCCGGCCAATCTTTGTCTTTCACATAGGCGCCGAAGCTAATGTAACTGTTTAGCTCTTTCGCTTTTATACACAAAGCGTCCGTTTCTCTGCCGGGTACTTCTATGGCAACACGCAACATTTCTTTGCGTGTCCACTCTCCAAAGCCGTGGAGGGGCATTTCATGAAAACTAATGAGGTCCGGAGCGCCGGTAAAACTGCTAAATGTTCTGTCCAATAACGACAACATATGATCAAGGCTCTCTCTATGTCCTTGGGACGGATTTTTATAATCAATCGCATCGTCTCGTGATTGAATAATCATGTAGCTCACATTATCTTTGCGTAGAGGCACACGGTCATAATCCGGATTGAAAAGCTTTACGTTTGTTGGGTTGGGTATTGATTTGGCTGTTGATACCGTATGGGCCTGAGCGGGGGTTGCTGCAGCAATAAAAGGGAATGCTGCTGCCATACCGGCTGAGCTCTTAAAAAGTTTACGACGAGATAAATTTCCATGTGTAGGTGATTTAGAGTGCGTCATTTTAATTCCTTAAGCGTCTATGCGGTCTGCTACTGAGATTGCTGCAAATTCACCGCTTTCCATTGCAGCTTCCATTCCCACCATGAGGACAGCGGTGTGCTCACCGGCAAAATAAAGACGGTCGACCGGGTCTGTTAGGTGAGCGCCAAAAGCCTTTACTTGGCCGGGTGTGAACATGTGGTAAGCACCGCGTGCGTAAGGGTTTTGGTTCCACATGTCTTCGCCCACAATTTCAATTTTACCCTCGCTCGCTGGGCGCATACGGGCAAGCTCTGATTTAATAAATTGAGACCTCTCACTATAGCTCATTATATCAAAGGCTTCGCAAGCATCGCCTGTTACCCAAATTGTCAAATTGTCACTATCCCTAATGCCAGGGTCATCCCAAAACTTGAACACACGCCCAATAGGGCCATCAGTCCACATCGCGGCGGGCAGGCCATCATCCTCCCAATACCGTTTAGTTGGTTTTAAGTGAACAACACTGGTTTGAACGTAAGCCGAGTCGTTTACCGCTTTCGAGATAGGATTCGGCAGTGCGGGCGAGAATTTAATATCTTTTGCGGCTGAGAAGGGTGCGGTGCATATAACAAAATCGGCTAAATATTCACCTTCATCCGTACTTACTTTTACAGGCGACCCTGTTTGATCAATCGCTCTCACAGGCGTGTTTAATTTAACGGTGGTTTTTAGTGCTTTCGCCATAGCCTCCGGGAGGCGCGCACTACCGTTAGTCATATTGAAAACGCCACCCGTGGATGAAGGGTTGGAAATAGCCCTTATGACTGCCGCTCGCCTCGCCGGCGTTACGCCGCTAAGTTCCTGGAAGTTAGGTGCATTATAGTTCCATTCCATAAGGTGAATGGCTTCGGGTGAAGCCCCATAATTAGCAAAAAGCTCTGCAGTTGGAATGTCGAAAGGATAAGCTTCAGGCGTTCTCCAGGCTTCCATATCAGATAATTCAGGAAGTTTTTTGCGGTACCATCCTTCAAGTTGCCAAGGTAAAATCGTACGTTCAGGCCCAACTGTTTTGTTGACGGAAGCCGTTTCCCATTGTTCCGGTAATAGGTTGGTTCCACCTACGTTTAAACTCCAGCCTCCGACACGCGCCCCTTGCGGATTTAAAGCAACATCTAATTGACGACATCGATCCAAGATGCGGGCGTAAGAGCTCGCGATTGAATAACCGCCCGCTTCAGGGCGTCCTTCAATGTCATCTCTTGTATGGAGACGTCCTCCAATTCTGTCAGAGGCTTCCAAAACTTCAACATCATAGCCCATTTCTTCGAGAAGCATTGCAGCGTTGAGACCTGAAAGGCCCGCCCCTATAACAACTACTTGAGTTCTGCTTTTTATGGTAGACGAGGTGCCAGTAGGGGCACAAGCGGTTGAGCTCAGTCCAGCGCCAAGGAGTGTTGTGGAGCCTAACAAAGTCAGAGTTTTACGTCGGCTTAAAATTCCGGCTCTGTTCTTGGAAAAAGACTTAGACATTAAAATGTTGCCCAGGGATTAGTAGCGGTTGAACACGAAATTGTATTGGAACCGTATGTTGCAGATAAGGTTCCTGTGCTTGGATAAGAACTGGCTAAAACTGAGTCATTAGCGTCTAAAAAGTCTAATGTACGAGGTGAGTTCTCATTACCCGAATGCATTCTTGTCAGTCTGAGCGTTTCATCTATACCGTAAGCGCTCAAAGTAGCGCGACCCCCAAGGTCGTGAATGCGAAATTTTGCAGAGGTGTCATCGTCTCCTGACAAGTCGCATGTATAAACTGAGGCTCTATACATTTTTTTCGGCTCGTCTCCCCCGAAAATACGGTCACCTTCCAAATCATTGCCTATAGTTTGTGTCGTGAAGCTTGTCTTTGTGAGTTTAAGATTGTCGCTAAGAATCATTGTCATGTCAGTATTTGGAACTTTCATTACGCAATCACCGGGCCTTTGGTAGCCAATAATATCCTCTCCTTTTCTAGACCAAAATATTTCACATCCATCGGGGAGAGTGTTCATATCTGCGGGTTTCAGGGCAGAGAGTAGATTTGGATAAAACTGCGCATCCACGACTTGTTCCTCGCCGCCATCTTTGAAGGAGTATATTTTTGTAACAATTTCATTACGCTCACTATCCGCGTAGGACTGGTAGATGCGTTGACGATAGACGGTCTCTTTATCGTCTCCAACACCATAATATTGTTGTACATAAATCACATGATCCCCAAAGTTCGGCAGATCAACTGTCCGGTAAATGTAGTGATTTGTGGGCACACCGTCTTCCGCTTGGTGAAAATTATTATACTCGCCTTCGAAGAGGTCTGAGAAATAAATAAGGTCGTCTGCTAGGCTTGTAACTACGGGGGCCGAGATGGGCGTGCTGTTCTTAACATCGACGGTATCGGATTGTGGAGAGCACGCCAGCAACAGGACTGTGACAGGGAGTAAACATGTGCGATGTTGCATAATATTAACCTTGTTAAATTGCAAATATGCGTTACTTCTTTGTCTTTATAGTACAACCTATTTTTGGATGGCATGACTTGTTTTTAATCAAAGCTTTACGACCTAAATTTTTAGAGCGAGCTCATAGACTACTTGGGTTGGGGTTTATTGTATTTTGGGTTTCAGGTTGTTCAGACATTGAAACAGTTTCGAATAAACAGGTTTGGCACTTATCAACATGGGGAAATCCAAGAGCAGTCACAACCGTCATAGAAACTGTTGCCTCAGAGGTGGCCCGCGAAAGCAAGGGTAGTTTTGAAATTAAAATTCATTTTGGTGAGGCTGTATCACCGTCTCGACAAAACTTAGAGAGTCTATCTATTGGATTGGTCGATGCGGCTCAAACTTGTTCAAGTTATCACCCCGGAAAAACTCCAGCTATGACAGCATTGGAATTACCTTTTCTTCCTATTGATGACCTCAAGCAAACGATCAAAGTGCATAAAGCGTTTTATGACTTACCCGTTGTCAAAGCAGAGTTAGAGAGTTGGAACGCGCAGCTCCTTTTTTTGGTACCAACTCCGCAACCTGAATTTATGGGGAATGGTGAGCCCCCTTTAACGATTGCAGATTGGGATAAAAAACGGGTTCGAGCGACGGGAGGGTTAGCCCAGGCGATGATTGAATTGGGAGCGTCGCCTGTCGGAGTACCACCGCCCGAGGTTTATTTGGGGCTTGAGCGCAATTTATTTCAAGCGGCAGCTTTCCCTTACAGCTACGCTTTTGGCGCCTATAGGCTCTTTGAAGTGAGTGATTGGTATACAACGAATATGAAAGCCGCTGGATTTAATTGCCCTGTGCTTGTGAATAAGGATTCTTACGCTGCTTTGAATGCAGATCATAAAGCGATTTTGGATGCGGCGATTGATGTGGCTTATTCTGCACAGCAGGACGCATTTGATGTGGCGGATGAAAAATGGTTGAAAGTCTTTGATGAAAATTCGCTTACAGCGATTGTGTATGAGCCATCATTGCTCACTGAATTTCGTATAATCGCGGCCGACCCTGTCTGGCAAAAATGGCGCGCGAGTGTCGCCCGCTATGACGTAGAAGGTGACGCCGTTATCAAAGATCTTTTGCGCATTATTGAAGACTTTAAAATTGTTGAGGGTGAGAAAGATGGCACTTGAATATATTGGGCCAATGGGAACATTACCAAACGGAAGTAGAAACCCTTTAGCGCATATTGTTAGGGCAGGGGATACGATTTTCTTCTCGGGACTTATGCCGAAAAGTGATGATGGGCAGCTCGTAGGTGGCCCTATTGACGTGCAAACTAAAAACGTGATGGAGCGTTTGGCCAAAATGTTGAAAATGGCGGATTGCGAGTTTTCGGATATTGCCAAAGTGACCGTTTGGTTGACCCATGCCGAAGATTTCGTCGAGTTTAATAAGGTTTACTCTACGTTCTTTACGGATAATTTTCCGGCCCGTTCTGCGGTACGAAGTGATTTATTGCTGCCAGAAGCTCGTCTCGAAATTGAAGCGGTTGTGTATAAACCAATTAATGAGAACCGCTAAGCTATGACGTTCTCGCATACTCTCAGCGTATCAGACCGCATTTTGAAAAAGCTTGAAAGCTGTGCGGCTTGGGTTGGAGCCGCCGCGCTTGCCGGATTATTGGCTGTGACGTTGCTAGAAGTATTTAGACGTAATGTGTTCGGAAAGCCGATCCATGGCCTCGTCGATATGATCGAATGGTTCTTGCCTTTCGTTGCCCTAGCGGGCGTGAGTGCCGCGCAAGCTTATGGTGAGCATTTCAGAATGGAGATTATCGTAAAGACATTAAAAGGGCGTTGGCGGTGGGGTGTCGAAGCGTTGACGTCGGCAGGGGCGTTATTCTTTGTAGTGGTTGTGGCTGTCTATAGCGTGAGAGCCGCCTTAAAAGCATGGTCCGTTGGCTATATTTCTGCCGATATTGAATGGCCTTTATGGCCGCCAAAACTCGCCTTAGCTGTAGTCTTTATTTTGCTAAGCTTTCGTTTGCTTATCCAAACAGCCGGATTTTCACGTTTGGTCATTAATCCAGACTCGAACCGAGAAGGTCTACCAGACAATTTACTGACCGATGTCGTTGTGGACACCTCGCCATAATGACAGATCTTGCGATCGGTATTGTTGGTGTCATTGCATTACTTGGCTTCGTAGGTGCCGGAATGCGTGTAGCTTATGCGGCAGGATTGGTTGGGTTTGTCGGGTTGACCGTTATTCGCGGGTTTGAACCTGCGGCATGGTTGGCAGGTCTATTGTCATATTCAGAAGTCAGTCATTACACATTAAGTGTTATTCCACTTTTCATTTTAATGGGTTTTCTCTCGCATTTGTCTGGACTGACTCAATCACTTTTTGCGGCTGCGCGTGCATGGCTCGGATGGTTGCCGGGGGGATTACCCGCAGCAACAATTTTTGCAGCCGCAGGGTTCGGAGCCGCATCAGGGTCCAGCACGGCGACCTCTGCGGTATTTGCTCGTACTGCAATTCCGGATATGTTGGAAGCAGGGTACTCGAAGTCTACAGCAGCGGGTGCTGTAGCGGTTGGCGGCACGCTTGCCGCACTTATCCCTCCAAGCGCAATTTTAGTGATTTACGCCATCATCGTCGAGCAATCTGTCGGGGCCTTGCTCTTGGCAGGATTGCTGCCCGGTATTCTGACGGCTGTGATATATGCGGGTGTCTCAATTTTGAATGGATTTAGAAATGGCGATAAGCCATTGGCGGCTGTGCCGTGGACTGAGCGTTTGTTACTGACGGCAAAAAGTTGGCCTTTGCCGCTTATAATGACTGTAGTGATTGGCGGGTTGTATACAGGCATTATGACGCCCACAGAAGTGGGGGCGGTTTCAGCGGCGATTGTCCTTGTGCTTGCGGTATTTAAGCCCAAGACAGGCCTAAAAGACATCGGCCAAGCCTTTATTGATACAATTAAATTATCGTCGTCAATCTTTCTCATTATTTTCTGTGTCTTGCTGTTCGTTAGGTTTTTGGGCTTTACAGGTTTGCCGCTCGCCGCAGTTGGTTTTGTGGAAGGCTTGAGCTGGCACCCCATTGCTATTTTAATTGTTATACTGGCGATTTATTTTGTCTTTGGTATGTTCATGGATGCAATCGGTATGATGATGTTGACTTTGCCTGTGTTTTATCCGGTCATTATCGCCCTCGGCTTTGACCCGATTTGGTTTGGTATTTTAGTTGTTAAAATGATTGAGGTTAGTTTGGTGACGCCGCCTATTGGGTTGAACTGTTTCGTCGTCAATGGTGTTCGCCCGGATATTCCCTTGTCCGATGTATTCAAGGGCGTCACACCCTTCGTTATATCAGATATATTGGTTATCGCGCTTCTAATTATGTTCCCGATCATTGCGCTCTATCTACCAGGGCAAATGACTTAAGTTCGTCGTCCCTTTACACATCCTTCGGTGTTGTCACCTTAACTTATGAGCTTACAGCTTCTATCATATGTCCTTCCGCCATGACTGAGGTGGGTTATTGTCAGGTTAACGGGTGATTTTGAGCTTGATGCTCCGGTTGGCACATGAAGACCTCTATTTATGCCCGCCACCGTTTCCCCCTTGATGTTATTAAGCAAGACCTGAGAGGCCATCGCGTGTTTGGCATTTGGATGAAATCTACACCAAGATGAATGGGAAGATGGCTTACATTTGGGGGCGGTTGATGTTGGCGGGCGTAAGAATAACCGGGCGGAAAACTCTCACCTGCCGATACGAAGGCGAGAGCGAAAAGCGCAGAGGTTCAAGTCGATAAAAAGCGTGCAAAGGCTGCTTTCCATTTAAGGCCCCCTCTACAATCTCTTTAATCATCAACATCATTTAATCTCCAGAAACGCACTCCGAAAATTACGCACCATAGCCGGGTTCGAATGGAATGTTGTGACATCTCCTGTAATGGGATAGGAATGCCGCCTACGATTAAACACACCAACGATACTTAACCTGACAATACCAGTGGCAGATGGCTGCGCTTTTGCCGCCTTTTTCTGAACCAAAGAACACGTCGTTCTTTCGGCCAAGTCACACTAAGTTACATAAACAAGAATTGACTTCGAATGCAAATATGTGATTATAGACTCACTATGATTATAAAACGATTTTCGCGGAAATGACTCATTCTAGTAAACCTAAAAAGATGAAACCCCGTATAGTTCGTTATGCGGATCTAGTGCCCTGCTTTGATGCCTTTATTGACACACGCACGCCGGGCTCGAACATGAAAGAGAACTTCACCATTATCGGGCCAGGCGTGTCTGAAAACCCGAACCAACATGTCCATATAGAGGAGCCGCACGGGTTTAACATTGGCGGTGCTAGACAGCCGCCGCGGTGCGTAAACTCTCAACATAGCCATGAGACGGCCGAGGTTTTTTTTGTCCATTCCGGAACATGGTCTTTTAATCTTGGGGAATTTGGCGAGGATGCGAAAATCACCCTCCGCCCCGGTGATTTAATTTCTATACCGACACATATATTCAGAGGGTTTGAAAACATCGGCGATGACATCGGCTATCTCTGGGCCGTGCTTGGCAAAGATGATCCTGGACATGTGCTTTGGGCACCGGATGTTTTTGAAATGGCTAAGAAGTACGGTTTGGTCTTGTTGGAAAACGGGACTCTTATTGATACCGCTGAAGGTGAAACCGTTCCCGAGGGCGCGCGCGTTATGCCCGTGACTAGCCGTCAAGAAATCGATAAATTGCAGGTGATGTCTAATGACGGATTGCGCAAATGCTGCGTCATGTCTAGCGACGTCATACCATCGCATGACCGAGACGGCGTCTCAACACGCGATCTAATTGGTGCCGGGGCGCCGATTGACTGGCCTCACGGATTTAAAATCAGACATTTTAAAATTGAGCCAGGATTTGCGAACCGCGAGCAAACAGCATCTGTGCCTGACGTTATCTTTATTCAAACCGGCGCTTTGACAATCAAAGTTGCCGATGAAGTTTGGCACATGGGAGCCGGGGACACTGCGACAATGCCTGTGGGAAAGACCCGTCAATTTATCAACAAAAGTGATAAGCCTGTTGAGTTTTTGCGCGTTCAAGGCGAAGCTTAGCGTATGTCAAAACTATCTGGAAAAACAGCGCTCGTCACTGGGGCAAGTCGGGGAATTGGGCGCGCTATCGCGCTGGCATTAGCTAAAAACGGCGCTCATGTAATTGTCTGCGCACGGCCTTCCGAAGAATTGCGGTCACTGGGCGAGCGATTGGGCGAGCAAGGAACGCTCTGGGAAGGTGATGCCACGTCGGATGAATTTCTCTCCCGAATTCAAGGCCTCAGAGCACTTGATATTTTGGTCAATAATATCGGCATCAACCGGCCAGAACCCTTCGTTGATGTGTCCGATAAAAATCTCGACGACATGATGAACCTGAATGTCCGAGCGACATTTCGAATTGCGCGTGAAAGCGTGAAGAAAATGACTGAGGGGGGATGTGTCGTAAATATCACCTCTCAAATGGGACATGTTGGGTCGCCGGACCGGACGGTATATTGCATGACAAAACATGCTATTGAAGGATTGACGAAGGCCATGGCTGTTGAGCTTGCGCCGCAAGATATCCGCGTGAATTCTGTCGCGCCGACATTTGTTGAAACGCCGCTAACAAAGCCTATGCTTGATGATCCTAAATTTAGGGACTTTGTAAATGGCATGATCCCGATGGGTAAAATCGCAAGTGTCGAAGATGTGGCAGACGCTGTGCTTTATCTGTGCACCGCAAAAATGGTGACGGGTCACAGCCTCTTAGTTGACGGTGGATGGATCGCGCGATGAAAAATCTACCCGTTACACATGTCGCGACGACCGATCTGTCAGAGATGTTAGCCCCCCAAGGCGGGCAGCGTATGGCACTGCCGGGGTTTGATAAAGAGTTCGTTGATTTCCCGGATTACATTATCCGTATCACAGATCGGATTTGGCATGAGCGGGATGTTGAGTTGTGCCTGAAATACTATTCAGAAGACTGCTTGATCCATACGCAAAGCGGCGACATTGTCGGCGCGCAAACCGTTGTCGATAATACTTACGCGACGATGAAGTCATTTCCAGATCGTAGACTCGATGCGGATAATGTCATCTGGTCGAAAGACGACGATGGCGTATTCTACTCATCCCATTTAATCACATCCAAGATGACCAATGACGGCGCGTCAGAATTTGGCCCCGCCACAGGGAACAAGGTTCGCGTCCTGACGATTGCAGATTGTGCGTGCAAAGACAATGTCATTTTTGAGGAATGGCTTGTTCGGGACTATGGGGCGATTGTGGAGCAATTAGGGTTCAATATTGACGCCAAAGCGAAAGAACTCGCTGAACAAGATGTAGCTGCGGGATATGATCTCGTCGCGTTCCACGCGAATAATCACGCCGATGTTTTAGCGAATGCAGTGCGTTTGACCGAGCAACCTGATGTGCCGGAAAAGCGTCCTTACGCATTTGCCAAAAGCCTGTTTAGTCATATTTGGAACATGAAAGATTTTAGTAAGCTTGGCGATTTTTATGATTTTCGTGTCGGCGCTAAATACCCCAATGCTCAGGACTTCTATGGTCACGATGAAATTGGCAGCTTTTTAGGCGATTTATTTACGATCATTCCTGACGCTCAAATCAAAGTTGAGCACGTGGCTGATATTCCTTACTTGCCCGGCACACGGGATGTTGCCGTCAGATGGTCACTCGCCGGAATGCATACTGGCGACGGATTATATGGCCCAGCCACAAATGTTCCAATTTATATTATGGGTGTATCGCAATTTCGAATTATCAATGGCCGTATCCGCGAAGAGGTAACGGTTTGGGACGATGTGGCTGTGCGCCGGATGATCGAAGGGGCCCGTCTCAGATCAGGAGCTTTGCGTGGTTAGTCAGATACTAGACGCACACCACCATCTCTGGGATTTATCAGAGATGCGGCACACGTGGCTCGCCGAGAAAAATGTTATTCGATTTTTTGGTGACCCTGAACCCATACAAAAGAATTATCACGTCCAAGACTTTTTAGCTGACATAGGCAATCTTCCCGTAAAGGCGAGTGTCCATATTCAGTGCGGCGTGGCCTTAGAAGACTCAGTCTTAGAGACAGAGTTCATTCAAGCACAGAGTAATGCGCATGGCCTCGCGAATGCGATTATCGCCTTTTGTGACCTGACGCAGGAGGATGCGCAGGCTCAATTAGATGCCCATCAGATATTTCCAAATGTGAGAGGCATGCGCCAAATCGTGGGTCGGGACGCGGCGGAAGATGCGAGGAACGGTACGAATGCTCTGCTCGAAAGCCCGAAGTTTAAAGATGGACTAAAAATGCTAAGGGCGCGCAATCTGTCATTCGATTTACAATTAACACCGCCCTTGCTACCAGCTGCCGCGAAATTATTTAAATCTATCGAAGATGTCCCCGTCGCGATTTGCCATGCCGGGAGTCCGCAGGATTTCACCAAGGACGGTATGCGGGATTGGCAGGCCGGACTAAAAGATTTCGCGGAACATAGAAACATGATTTGCAAAATTTCAGGCTTTGGCATGTTCGATCATGACTGGACCGTTGATAGCATTCGCGAGAAAGTCTTGCGCGTCATCGATATTTTCACGCCCGCCCGCGTCGCATTTGGAAGTAATTTTCCAGTCGATAAATTGACCGCCAGCTACGCGGATACAATGGGGGCGTTCCTCAAAATCACGCAAGATTTTTCATCCTGTGAACGCGATGATATGTTCTATAATGTCGCGAAAGATTTTTACCGGATTTAATTATGGCCATTGACGAAACCTTCATCCGCTCACTCGCGCAGTTCGATACGCCGACGATCTGTAATGCCATCGAAGTCGCACAAGGCGGGCGCGGATTTGATCAATTCTCCCGCACAACATTTCATGCCGCAATGAATGGCGCGAAAGCCATGGTCGGCTATGCGCGCACGGCCAAGATTGGCGGATTGAACGCGCCCTCCGAGGCCGCTGATATTATCAAAGCCCGTCGCCTAAAATATTTCCGCTATATGGCGGGAGGCCCTACGCCGTCTATCTGCGTCACCGAAGATACGGACGGCCCCGATGCAGTATCGGCGTGGTGGGGCGAGGTGCATACTGCCGTCCACAAGGGCCTCGGTATGTCCGGCGCGATCTCAAGCGGCCTAATGCGGGACTTGGATGATATGGAGCCGGGCTTCCCGGTGATTGCGGGCTCAATTGGGCCAAGCCATATGTTCGTTCATGTGCAAGAACTTGATACAGCGGTGACTATTCATGGATTGACGATTGAACCCGGTGATCTGCTTCACGCGGATCAACATGGCGTTGTCAATATTCCCACAGATGTATTGCCCGATCTGGAAGCGGCCATAAAAATGCTACTGAGCAGCGAGCAAATTATCCTCGGCCCCGCGCGCAAGGAGGGATTTGATATTAAAGCCCTTGAAAAGGCGTGGCGGGCGTTTGAAAAGGCGCGCACATAATGAGCCCGGATGAACTATAGTTGCTATTTATCGATTATCACAGGGCCGCAGAGGATTTTGAAACCTCGACGATATTTGGCGCATAGAAGACGGCCTCATCCGCGAGAACCGGGTCCTCGTTGATCTCCTTGATCTCTATGCCCAAATCCGCGTTGATGTCCTAAGGCGTATGCGAAAGTTTAATAAGGCGCAGTGTGTTGGGGCGATTAATGTAACGGGGGAATGGGCTAACCCCACAATCTCCGACTCGCAATCTCCGCGCCCTGCGACATAGATTCGAGTTTAGCGTAAACAATATCCTCATCTACTGCTCCAAATCCGGCAAAGGTCGAGAAACCGCAGTCGGAGCCCGCAATGACACGCTCTTTCCCGACAATGGCGGTGAATCGTTCAATACGCTGGGCGACGAGTTCGGGATGTTCGATGAAATTGGTGGTGCTGTCGATCACGCCGGGGATGAGGATTTTATCGTCGGGGATTTTCATGGCGGCAACTTCGACCCATTCATGATTATGACGTGGGTTTGAGTTTTCAAACAAAACCGCTTGCGGCTTGGCCTTGAGCGCGACGGGCATAACCTCTGACATTGACGCATCGTAATGATGTGGGCCTTCGTAATTGCCCCAGCAGATATGCATACGCACACGGGAGCCGTCTACATTGCGGAGCGCATGATTAAGCGCCTCGACATGTTGCGTGGCGAGCTTTTCGTAATTCTCGGGTTCGTCTTTAAACATCATATGCTTGCCAAGGCCAAGGTCTGGACTGTCGAGTTGCAGGATATAGCCCGCTTCGACAATGGCTTCATATTCCGCCCGCATGCCTTCGGCCAAAGCCTCGAGATAGTCCTCTTGAGTTTTGTAGTGATGATTAGGTTGAAAGAGAGCTATGACGCCAGGGGAGGCGGCATTCATAAAGCCTTCTTCCACTTTGGCTCCATTCAGAGCCGCAGAGAAATTAGCGAGATCGTCTTGCAGGGGTTGCATGGATTTGACTTTGATAGGTCCGACGCAACAGGGACGACGATAGGTTGGCGTTCCGCCGCCGCTCGCTTGGCGCTCAAGGAACCCAGGGAAGTCTTCGAGATCGCGCGGCGCGCTGCGGGGGCTATCCCCATCAAACCCTGTAATGCGGTCCTTGATATAGGTCGCGTAAGAGATTTTGCTCATTTCGCCGTCACTGACGATATCAACGCGCGCTTCGACTTGCTTTTTCACGACATCTTTAACGGCTGCTGCGATGACTTTATTAGCGCCGGGCAGGGGATTGTCTTGTTCGTGAGCGAAGACACAATCAGTAACGGCTTTGGATCGGGGGAGGCTGCCGACGTGTGTGGTCAGGATTCGGTCTATGCTGGATTTCATGGCAGTTCCCTAAAATTTTTAAGAAATTACGCTTTTTCGACTTCGAATGCAATTTGATTATTTAGGCGCGGGTCCCGTGGACGTGCCGTGAATAAATGTGCCTGTGAGCACACGTTTTTCAACTGAGGTCCCCGGCTTTTCAACCCGCTCTAGTAATATGGCAACCGCGGCATCTGTCATGCGCCCGATAGGCTGCCGAATGGTTGTCAGTTCATAGCTTGCAAAGCGCGCTGAGGTAATGCCGTCAAAGCCAACCACGGAAATGTCTTTGGGAACAGAGCGCCCCATGACATTTCGCAGCTCGTCCAAAGCCCCCATGCCCATCATATCGTTGGCCGCGATGATGGCCGTCGGTTTGACTTGCGATGCCATGAGGTTTTGCGCGGCTTCAGCCGCGCTCTCATATCGGTAATCCCCTGAGGCTTCACAAATTGGCTCTAAGCCATGCCGCGACAGGGCATTGCGCACGAGCCGCATGCGTTCCCTGTTCACCATAGAATATTCCGGGCCTTGCAAAAGCCCAAAGTGCTTGTGGCCAAATTCGACAAGGTGATCAATCATTTGGTCTGTGGCATCCGCCGCATCACACCAAATTGTATTGGTCGCGTGATCGTCGAAATACCGGTTAAACATAACCACTGGAATATGACGGTCTTCCAATATTTTGTGTTGCTCAATCGTTAGATATGAGGCTGAGATGACGCCGTCTACTTGATATTGCCAGATTTGATTGAGATTGCGTTCAACATCTTCTTCTTCATTAATGTTGAACAATAATACACGAATGCCTCTTTCAGAAAACCGGTCTGTGAGTTGAAACAAGACCTCCGGGTAGTAGAAGTTCATTTGTGATGACACGAGCACTGCGACCATATTAGACCGCCGCGTAATCAGACTGCGCGCAATAGCATTGGGTTGGTAATGCAGTTCTTCCGCAGCCTTCATGACCTTATTGCGCATCTTCTTGGACACAG
>ENA-ORXT01000925-ORXT01000925.1-marine-metagenome-genome-assembly--contig:-NODE-925-length-42357-cov-56.861637_pt1 | contig 42357 bp, 28 predicted proteins | sample MGYA00237868_ERZ511482 | MGnify/ENA metagenome assembly ERZ511482 | reverse complement strand
TCGGCAGTCTTTATTTGAGTTTTTCAAATACTTTAGAGGGCGATACTTATGCGTTGGGAGGGCCGATTAACTAATCAACTGTTATTTTTGAATCGTTCCTTACGTTAATCTAGCGGATGCAAATATCCATTTTCCCACTTTTTCCGGAAATTCCAGTGGAGCGAGATGGGTTGCGTTTTTAAGTTCCCACAAATGATCCGATGGCAAATGCTCATGCATCCGTTGCCACATCCTGGAGGAAATAACACGGGTCTTTTCGCCGCGTAGTATCTGGACGGGAATATCCAGCTGAAAAATATCTTTTAATACGTAAGGAACCGTAGCGTAAATTCTAGACTCCCAATCTTTTGGAAATAAAAGTCGAAGATGTCCGTGAAGGTCTTTATTGGTTCCATGCGTGATCCAGTCATTCAATGTAGCATCCGACAAATAGCGAAAAATACGCTTTTGTCGATAAGACTTAAAAAGGGATTCTCGGTCGGGCCATTGATCTCTTCGATTATTGGCAATTTTAGAAACAGGAATAATAAGTTGACGCAACCAGATTGGAACCACCGCAAAAATCCACTGATAATATGCTGGAAATAAAACGGGTTCCAGAAGAATGAGTCGGCGAAATAGATCGGGTCGCTTTCTGGCAGCCAGCACCGATATTACCGCACCGAGGGAGTGACCAATTCCAACAATCCGGGTTAGGTTTTGCTGATCTAAAAAAATGATCAGGTCTTCTGCCAGTTGATCCCAACTGGTCAACTTCTTGGGGTCGGAATGAGGCCAAAGCGGTCTTTGTTTGATCCCAATGACGCGATACTTTTTGGTCAATGGTTCGAGTAACTGGCGATACGATCCGGGCGGATAGGCATTGGCGTGGGCGAAGTGGATGGTTTCTCCGGTTCCACCGAAATTAAAATATGGGAGGGAGTTTTGAGTTTGTGAAGTTTTTATTTGCTTGGGGATTTTGGGGTTTATTTGTTTAGGTGTTTATTTGTTTATTTGTTTTGTAAGGTGTTTTTAATGGTTGTAGTGGGCCTGTTCAGTAAGCGGTGTCTTCTCTCTTACGATAGCATTGCGTAGCAAGAGACTAATTAATCAATTTACGGATTAACATTTAGTGATAGATGCTAAATGTTAATTATAATTGGCATTAGGGTGTTCAATTAAGGAAAATAACCTCTGCACTTTTTACAAAATACTGTGATCTCGCTGAGATCATAAGTCATGAGAATGACCGCAGAGAACGGTCATATTATGTTAAAATGCAGCAGAAATTTTACCCTTTATTAAGGTAGAAGCTGTTCAAAAGCGGTAAAGCACAGTTTTCTTTACTACCAACAGCTAGTACGAATCCCTGCGTTGTTTGGGTACCATCCGCATAGGTAGCAGGTTTCCAGCGCGGCATTTTATGAATAGCGACCAATAATTCCTGATTGATGGCATCAAATTTTCCAGCTTGATATTCGGCTCCAAAAATGGTGGCTTGCGCTACTTCACCGGACGGACCGATACTAAATTTAATGGCCGTCATATCATAATTTTGAAAACTGTCGGCGGAGATATTCCGAAGGACTATTGTTTCCAAAAATTGATGTAACGCCTTTTCACCCCCGGGAAAGATCGCGTCGTTTTCCGGATTGATCAAAAAAGAGAAATTTATTTTTTTAGGCTCGTTAAAAGTTAAATTATTTTTTGGCCAATAGTTGATGATCACTTGAATTTCCTTTCCCGAGTCGGCGGTGGTCATTAGCGCTTTTTGTGCGTTGGTAAATTGCTCGTTGCTACCCATCGCTCTTTTAAGTTCACCATCTTGACAAACCTCAATCTCAACCGAAATATATCTTTCGACCCATTGGGGTTTATATTCCAGGTGAAGGTTATTATGATTATTTTTAAGATCCCAAATCGTTTTTACTTTTGCTAGCTGAGCCTTTGAAATTGAAATGTAAGGATATTGTTGATATATCTCAAAAGGCGGCAGGATCAATACCTCTTTTTGGCAACGAGCAGACGAGCAACTTAGTAGAAAGCTGAGCGTAAAAAGAGCTAAATGAATATATGTTTTCATTCCAACAAGATAGGCCTTTCACCGGAAAAAAAGAAAAACCGAGTTGTTAAAGTTTTTCTATTCTTTAATGACAATTCCGGTTAGCAATTTTAAAATAGTGTTCTCCTGTTTACTCCACATCCCACCCAATTTGATCACCCACTTGCAGACCGTGGGTATCCGCATATCCAGCGACGACCTCCAGGACATATAAGGCATTTCCATTGGATGGAATACTGTCATCGTTTAAGGTTGTGGTATTTTTGGCAATCGAAACAATTTTTTTATTTTCATCCAAATAAATAATATCCAGTGAAATATAGGTATTTCGCATATAAAAACTTTGTTCCTTGAGCTCATCCATGATAAACAACATCCCCTGATTCGGTTCCATATGGCGCCGATACATCAGTCCCTGATTCCGTTTGGTTTCGGTATCGGCTACCTCAATATCCACGACGAGTGGTGTCGGATTGTTTTGTCGAGCAATGGACAGTGTTCCCTGTTTTGTAAAGCTGGTCGAACTACGAGGCGTAACCGAATTGGCATTCGCGGGAGTTTTTACACTGGCCGATCGAGAACCGCCGCCTCCCAGGTTGGGAATACTTGTTAAAATAAAAGACAACATTACCAGAAAAAGAACGCCTACCATCAAAGCTTTTTTATAATTCGGTTTCCCTTTTTTACGTTTGCGAAGCGTAACGGGGTGAGTCGAAGTGGTAGATTCCGTATTTTTGTTTTTCTTTGCCATCGTGGTAAATTTTTATTTTTTGGAATTAATAGACTCTATTCAAGCTTGGGAATGGCTCAAAATTGATCTTTTGTTTCCACTATTTTAGCATAAAGTCTGATCATCAATCACAAAATTACGCATTTGTCCGAACCTCTTCATATTTTGTTTTTAGCCAGCTGGTATCCCAATCCTGACGAGCCTCAGAATGGTAACTTTATCGAGCGTCACGCGCAGGCCGTGGGCCGACGGGCGAAAGTGGCCGTCTTGTATGTACACGCTATGACATCTACCAATAATTTTCAGGTAGAAATAACGAACAATCAATATATTACCGAATGTCGCGTGTTTTTTCCAAAAACGCCACGCTATCAACTTTTTCAAAAACTGGCCAACTATAAAAAAGCGCATCACACTGGCTACCAGGCCTTATTAAAAGAATTTGGCCACTTTGATATTTGTCATTTAAACGTTTTTTATCCTGCTGGTATTTTCGCTTTAACATTAAAAAAGAAGTATAAAATTCCAATTGTAATTACGGAACACTGGACAAAGTTTCTTCCCATCAACCCAGCTACTTTTAATTTTCACGAAAAATATATTATTTCCAAAACGGGACAAGCAGCGGCTATGATTTGCCCCGTCTCTAATGACTTAAAAAAAGCGATACAAAAATTGGTTCCCCACAACCGTTATGAAGTTATTCCAAACGTAGTAGATATTGATTTATTTAAAGTACGACTACCCTACTCTAACAATCGTCCGATCCGTATCCTTCATATTTCCACGCTCAACGATACGCATAAAAATACCAGTGGTATGTTACGAGTATTGGCTAAAATATTTAAACAAAGAACCGATTGTACCGCTACTTTTATTGGCAATCATTACGGTGATCATTTTATAAAGATGGCCAAAAGCCTGGATATTCCAGAAGATCGTTTGACCATACTACCGGAGATTCCTTTAGAAGAAATCGCTGAAAAAATGACGGAACATGATCTCTTCCTGTTATTTAGTAATTTTGAAAATTTACCATGTGTGATTAGTGAGTCGTTGGTAGCTGGTTTGCCTGTGATTGCCTCGAATGTCGGTGGCGTAAGCGAAATGATTACGTCACAAAATGGTCGCATGGTTCCATCTGGTGACGAGCAGGCATTGGAAAAAAGCCTGCATGAAATGATCAATCAGATCAATGATTTCGATCCGGAGACACTTTCTAAAAATGCCAGAGACAAATATGGATATCAGGCCGTCGCCGAACGATATCTCGCTATTTATAAAAATATTAGGAATTCATCTGGTGCCTCATCCCCTAAGTAATAGGTTAGACGTCGTTATTTTATAAATTTACATTACTATAAAATTTATACATATAGATTTAGTGCCTTCGGCTTTAAATAACTGGGCATATTGATCAACGTAGGAACAAGGCATTGTGTTCCTACGTTGATCTGTTAACTTAAATTCCTCTACCGTCTTTTTTGAGTTTTTCAAATACTTTAGAGTGCGATACCTATACGTTGGGAGGACCGATTAACTAATCACTAATCAACGGTTCTTAATGTCTAGGAAAAATTAACAATTTAAAATACATACTAATTTAGTATCCGAACCACTAGTGCCTCAACCTTATTTCTCAAACACTGCCTTGCGCCCAAATCTACTACAGATCGGACATTCTAACGGATGATGTCCACGTGCCGGACAAAACTCGCGACCAAAAAAGATGATTTGCAGGTGCAATTTATTCCATATTTCTTTTGGAAATAAACGCTTTAAATCCTTTTCTGTTTGTACCACATTTTTGCCGGTGGTCAAACCCCACCGCCACGCCAGTCGGTGGATATGGGTATCGACCGGAAAAGCTGGCACCCCAAAACCCTGACTCACGACCACACTGGCCGTTTTATGTCCCACGCCGGGTAATTTTTCTAACGCCTCCATATCATTTGGTACCGCTCCGTTGTGTTCGTCCAACAGCATTTGCGAAAGCTCATGAATGGCTTTTGATTTGCGGGGCGATAGCCCACAAGGGCGAATAATCGCGGCAATGTCGGCAACATCCTGCTTTACCATTTCCTCCGGAGTACCTGCTAATTTGAATAAAGCAGGGGTTACCTGATTTACCCGAATATCGGTACACTGCGCGGATAACAAGACTGCTACCAATAAAGTATAGTTGTCCGTATGATCCAGTGGAATGGGCGTTTCAGGATAATAAAATTCTAAAATTCTGATAATTTCTGCTACCTTTTCTGCTTTTGTCATCGTGTTTTTTAGCCTGTTTTAAGTCTTCTGTATTAAGTAACGGTTCAAAATAACTTTACACTTTTAAATTTTAAAATATCAATTTATGTAATGATTTTAATTAACCGAAGTCGTCGTCTTCGTCAAAAATGCCAGCGTGTCTACCCCATCAGCGTAATCATCCAGGGCAGGCGTTTGCGCATCACCCAACGCAATATGTTTCCAGTTTTCAACGGGTTGATCGCTGACCACACATTGAATGGCTTCGCGGTAAGGCTCCAGTTTATTTTGCAAATCCTGCTGGTCTTCGTAATATTCAAAATGCAGACTGGCAATCCGGGACTGGATTAATTCACTTTCGTAAATAAGGATGCAACCATTAGAAAAATACTTGGTTTTATTTAAAATTAACAGCGTGAAATTATAGTCAAAATTATTTTTATACTTATTCAATTCGATGATTTTCCGATACTCGTGGAGTTGTTCCAGTAAGGGCTGGAATTCATAACCTTTGGGGACATACAGTTTCGAAACATTTCGACAACCCAGGCCAAAATAAGTAAAAACATCTTTTCCCAATGCGTGCAGTGCTCCTTCTGATTCGTGGCCGCTCAATACCGCTACGGCGTTGCGATTTTTGCGAATAATATTGGGATATTTTCCAAAATATAACTCGAAATAGCGAGCCGTATTATTACTTCCCGTAGCGATAACCCGATCGAACCTGGACAGTCGCTCTACAAAAATAAAATAAGCACGAACCCGCTCATCGATCGCTACCATTTGGTCGATCAAATAAGGTAGTACCAATTTGTCTTTATCAGAAAGTTTAATTTGAGCGATATGCCCACAAATAAAAGTAGATAATACATCGTGAAAGCCGACCAGCGGAATATTTCCAGCGAGTACCATACCGACCACCTCGGGTGTCATGGTATCAGAAATTGGGTAAGGTTTTACCCACTCTTCCAGCAATGATCGCTTGAGCATACGCTCCGCAATCGCCTGAATAGCAGCTTCATAATTATCCTGTGTAAACCAAAGATTGTGGCGATAAGAGGCTTTGATTAAGGCCATTCTTTCCGCATCCGGTTGAGACAGCTTTTCTCCAAGTTTGGCAAGTACGGATATTCTCTCTGATAATTTCATAGTATTTTTTTTACGTATTCAACCCTGATAAAAAGCGGCTGACTCATTGGTCTAACAATCGATCTTGTCGGTTAAACATTTAACCGTAGATCTATGTTGTAGGACAAAGTTAATAAATCCTGGCTTCAAAAGTTTTCCTTAATTTTACAGTATTAAATTTCGAAATTTTCCAGACGAGATTCATCTAATTCATCGCTCAAAGACTCAATATGTTTCAAAACAAACACCTATTATTCACCTTCCATTTTATTTTACCAATGCTGGGTGTCCTCTGCGCATCGGGAGCATTGTCGGCACAAGAGACGCTGACCCTGGAAAAGGCGATTTCCATTGGAATGGAGAATAATTTTTCTATCAAGATAAATGAAAAAAATATTGAAATCGCCGAGACCAATGACAATTGGGTAAACACTGGCAAGACGCCTACGATTGATCTGAATGGCGGTTTTAATAATAACCTGACCAATGATAACAACCCCGCCAGTTTTCTTCAGGGTACCTTTTATACAGGGAATATAAATGCCAACCTGACGGGAAACTGGGTGATATATAATGGTGGCCGTTTTAGAATTAATAAACAACAGCTGGAACTGGCGGTCAGTCAGCAGCGATTAAATAAGGCGGCTGGAATTCATGATTTACTCCGGGATATTTATCAACAATATTATACGGTCATTTTTCAACAGGAACAGTTAGAGGTACTGAATCAGGTGTTTACTTTATCCAAGGATCGACTCCGCTACGAAAACATCAAAAAAGAATATGGCCAATCCAATAGTTATAATCTTACACAATTTGAGGCTTCGGTACTATCTGATAGCGTTTCTATTATTCAACAATTACAGAATATCGATGTTGCCAAGCGGAATCTTTACCAGACACTGGATATTACTGGTTTTGAAAATTATCAATTTGAGGATGCGCTGGAGGTAAGACCCAATCCAATTAATGAAGAAGCGTTGCGGACTATTTTGGACGAAGAAAATTACACCCTGAAGAGCCTGGATATGCTGGCCAACCTCAGTCGTTTGAATACCGAATTTGCGAAGGTGTCCAGAAAGCCTACCGTGAGTGTCAACGGTTCTGTGGGCTATGCGCGTAATGGTTTTAAGTTTTTTGCGGATGACCCAAATACGGGAGATCGTTTCAAGTTTTTACAAAGTAATCGTTTTACAGGTAGTGCAAACTTAGTACTAAATTACAACCTCTATGACGGTGGCCAACAAAAAAATGATATCAACGCGGCGCAATTACAGGAAGAAGTTGACCAGCTTTCTATTTTGGAAACTAAAGCCAACTTAGCTAACCAACTGGATATTCTGATGGACAACTACCAAAATCAGATTCAGCTATTAGAAATGACAGACAGCCAAATTTCCGTTGCCAGACAAAATATCCAATTGACCGAAGAACGTTTTAAAGCAGGACAATTGACATCTCTGGATTTTAGAAATGTTCAGATTCAATATTTGAATGCAGCATTTAACAAGATTTCCGCTATTTATGAACTGCTAATTTCAAGAAATGAAATTGATTGGTTGGTGGGGAGATATGAGGGGTAATTGGGAATAATGGATATCGAATATACTAGAAACAGTTAAAACGATATTGGACATTCATCTCCCCTCCTATTCATTCCCAAACAAATCCTTATTCTCTTTTCTACCGTTCAGGATTGGCTGTGGTCTGGGCGCCTCGTTCCAGGTATGTTCAAAGATTTTATCTACGGCAATCCAGCGGCCTTTTTTAAGTCTGTAGCCACGGTACGAACCATCGGGTAAAAAGGTTTCTTCGCCATATTCATTATTGGCGGGAAGAACATTGTCAAAAACCAGGATATTGAGATAGTCGTCGAAATTGAGTCGAATAGAAGTCGCTGCGCTATAGCTGAGCAACAGTCGATAATAGGCTAAATCGGGTCGGTCTTCCTCGGTAGGAAAAAAGGTCGCATCTCCAAATACAGGTTGATCATCCTTAAAGTACAGCACATCAACCAACTTTCTTTTGGAAAAAAATCGGTAGCCATCCGCGCCAAAAAGTAAGTAGCGTTTCCCTTCTTTTGTTTTAAACTCTTTGATATTGTAATAAAGCGCTCCGTACCAATTGTCCTTGGTCAGCACTTCGTAAGGAAGATCTTCCAAGGCAACCGTTTCCGACTGATCTTCTAGTAGGTGGACGGTCGGCTTTTTGCCAGCAACCTGTATAATTCCAAAATATTTGTACTTATCAATGTCTTCGTATAATTGCCAGGTGAATATCCGGAACGATTTATCCTTGGGCTCCAGAATAGAAACAGACGTCAGGGAGTCAAAGGGATATTGGAAAGATCCAGGTTGTCCCAGGGTCTCGGTTAAAGTTATCTTAATTTTTTCGGCAGCAGTAATTCTCTCCTGGGTCAGGGTATCTGAAAGGAGGGTGTGTCCCATTTCAATTAGCGCTCTTTCTATGTCTTGAAAGGGTAATTGCTGTGCCGATAAGAGGCAGGGAAAGAGTAAAAACAGGATTATTTGCTTCATTGTGCGGTAAATTTATACTGCAAAGGTAACGATGTTTGGGATGGTTTTATTTTGTGCGATTGGTTGATCGGTTGATCGGTTGGTGATTAGTGATTAGTCTTTAATTACATATGGAACGGTCCGATAAAGGATATCTGCGCGAGTGGCTTCCTTTAGGATTGAGGTGCGGGCGGCAAAAAGACAAACTTTATGGAACACTCCCCTCCCTCTTACACATTATGAAAGAAAGAGAAAACGACACAGCCTATTTCTTACGATAGCATTGCGTAACAAGAGCCTGATTAACCAATTAACTATTCCTATTCATCATCGGTGTCTTCGTCGCTTGTTATTTTTATAATCCTCAAATATAAACGATCCCAATCCATCCAGACTACTGTAGAATGCTTTTCCATTATTAGCCTTGGTAAATTCCTCGACAAACTTCTTTAAATAAGGATCACGGGCAATCATAAAAGTTGTAATTGGAATGTTTGATTTCCGACAACGGGTCGCCAGATTGAGGGTTCGGGCGATGATCTTTTTATCCAGACCAAAACTGTTTTTATAATACTTTTTTCCTTTTTTGATACAAGTGGGTTTACCATCCGTAATCATAAAAATTTGCTTGTTAGGATTTCGACGCTTCCGAAGGATGTCCATCGCGAGATCCAGCCCGGCAACCGTATTGGTATGAAACGGCCCTACTTGCAAATATGGTAAGTCTTTTACTTCAATCTGCCAAGCGTCGTTTCCGAAAACAATAATATCCAGGGTATCTTTTGGGTAGCGAGTGATGATCAATTCTGACAAAGCCATCGCTACTTTTTTGGCGGGCGTAATCCGGTCTTCTCCGTAAAGAATCATGGAGTGCGAAATATCAATCATCAAAACGGTACTCATCTGGCTTTGATAATACGTCTCGCGCACTTCCAGGTCAGAATGCTGCAATTGAAAATTATCAATACCGTGGTTGATCTGTGCGTTGCGCAGCGACTCGGAAACGGCTAGAGAATCCAGTTTATCCCCGAATTCGTAGGGACGTAAATCAGAGGTATAATCGTCCCCTTTGCCGGAGGTATTGGTGCTGTGGTTTCCTTTTTTAGCCTTTTGCAGGTCGGTAAAAATATCTTCCAGCGCCTTTTGTCGCATGGCGATTTCCATTTTTGCCGTTGGAACAAATCCGGGATTTTCCGCATCAGGATTGGCAATCAACCCATTTTTAATCAGATCCTGAATAAAATCGGCCATTCCATAATCCTTGGTGGTCAGATTGTATTCTTTGTCCAGTTCGGTAAGCCAGCTGAGGGCTTCGCTCACGTTGCCGGAAGTATGAATAAGGAGTTCTTTAAAAAGCTTCAGTAGCCGATCGTAGGTACTCCCCTCGCCTGCTCCTGGTATATGTTCGCCAAATCGGTACCCGATCATAATGTGTTATTTTGGTTTAAAGTGGAGATGGTTTTCATTATCTCCGAAGTTTAAACAAGGATGTGGGGGAAAAGTTTTATGGAAAAAGTATATAAAAATTTGTCTAAACCTCTATCGCTATTTTGACCAATAAAAAGGCCGCAGAAATTCTTATGAATAAATTTCTACGACCTTTAAATTTTTATTAAGAAGGACTTTAATCCTTCGTGCCAGATTAATCTAGTTTACAACTTCCGCACCGGCAACGCCGTCCGTCCCTTCCCCGTTTCTAACAAAATATAATAACTCCCAGCCGACAAATTCGTTGGCAGCTCCAGGCTTTGCTGTGTAGTTCCTACATCAAAACTAGTACCGTTTTCCCAGACTTTCATGGTTTGGCCTAAGCTATTTAACAGACTGATATTCAGTTCTAAAGACTCCTCAGTTGTCAATTCTAAAGTAATTATTTCCGCGTTTATGATATTTGGAAAAACACGCACTTCGATGCCAAATTCCGTTAAATCATCCAGACTACTGAGGGTAGAAGTAAATTTAGCGACTGCGTAACCATAAATACTATTGTCATCCAAAGTATAGCCAGCGGCGATAATATTTCCATTATTCAACTGCACCATTTCCGTGATTCCGTCCCCGTTAAATCCGGGACCAATATCATTTACCGACCAGCCATTATTTCCAAAACTCATATCCTGAACACCGTCAACGGAGAATCGGGAGATCGCAAAGGAGGAATTAAATCCGCCGGTAGAACCGCCCGCCAACACCTGACCATCTGCCTGTAATATCAAAGACTGAATCGACTCATTATCGTCACGAGCTACTTTTACAAAACCGTTGGTTCCAAAATTTGTATCCAAGCTACCATCTGCGTTAAAACGGTATAACGCAATATCATTGTCAATTTCATCAAAATCAAAAGCGTTTCCTCCTACCAGAAACTGCCCATTGGGCAACAATACAATATCATTCGCACTATTATTAATACTATTCGCCTCATTAAAATAGGTAAATCCATCCGTTCCAAAACTAGTTACCGCATCTCCGTTTCCATCAAAACGAGCGATAAAAATACTGCGGCTATCGGTGGTTCCGGTAATGACTAAATCTCCGTTGTCCGCTTCCACCAGCGCGTTCGCACGAGAGAAAGTATTCAGATCAATCAAAGTTACACCGTCATCTCCAAAACCTGCATCATTTTGTCCATCAGCCGTGAGACGACCGACAATGATCATATCTCTTTGACCGCTATAAGATCGACCCGTTATCCCGATTTTACCATCGGATAAAAAAGCGGCATCGAGGATGTCATCCTCGGGAAAACTACTCGCACTTATTTGATTAATGTAAAATCCATCGGTCCCGAAACTAACATCATAACCACTACCATCAGCCAGTAACCTCGTTGCCAACAAAGCAAATTTATTAGCAGCGACCCGAATGGTACCAAAAACAATAATTTTTCCATCGGCCTGAATAAGTACCTTATAACCTCCAGCGGAAGACCCCATATCATCAAAGAAAAACCCATCTGTCCCAAAACTTATGTCCGGAGTACCATCTGCTAAATATCTTGCTACCATCATTTCCGATCCACGGGCTCCGGTCGCCACAACTTTTCCATCCGACTGCAAAGCCATGCCTTCAAACCGAGTAGTTTCTGCAAAGTCTCCAACGACTTTTCCATTATTCCCAAAGGAAGGATCTAAGGTTCCATCCTGTGCTTGTATAAAAAATGGAAGGAATAGAAATAGAATTAGTTTGTAATTTTTGATCATGTTTATTTATTTAGATGAAAAGAAATCCTTTTTGTGTTGTGTTAGGAATGAGCTATTAATAAATTAGGAATTTTGGGTTAGCGTTTTTTGTTGCTAGTAAGGCAAAAAACATGACTGAACCAAGTAAAGGAACCGGAACGGTCGGGCTGCCATAGCCGCGCTATCACGAGGCTTTTAATTCTTCATTAAAACATTATTCATTGTCTCTACCGTACCACATCCACCTTTTTAGTTGCTGCTTTATCCGCATTCCGTTTTGCTACTTGCGCTACCAGACCACTCGCCAATTCTAAAAAAGCAAGTCTGGAAGGATTATCGGGATTGTGCATGACCACCGGACGACCATTGTCTCCCCCTTCGCGGATGCCTTGAACCAACGGAATCTGTCCAAGTAATTTCGTATCCGCCATCTCGGCTAGTTTTGCGCCACCACCCTCACCAAAGAGATAATATTTATTATCCGGCAACTCTTCGGGCGTAAACCAGCTCATGTTTTCTACAATTCCGAGAATAGGTACATCTACGTTGGGTAATAAAAACATATTGATTGCTTTTACTGCATCAATTACTGCAACCTCCTGTGGAGTAGTCACTGCGATGACTCCCGTTACCGGAACCGTTTGTACCAGGGTTAACTGAATATCTCCAGTTCCTGGTGGCAAATCAATGATCATATAATCCAGTTCTGGCCAGATACAGTCTGCCAAAAACTGTCGAATGATTCCACCCAGTCGTGGTCCACGCAATACAACGGCCTGATCCGGGTCAATGATAAAACCCAGTGACATCACGGGCATCCCGTGCGCCCGCAGTGGTGTCAGCATCGCCTTTCCATCGAGATCCTGTACTTTTGGTTTTTGACCTTGTAGACCCAACATCGTCGGAATAGACGGTCCGTACAAATCGGCATCGATCAATCCGACCCGGTGTCCCTGTTGTTGGAGCGCAAGCGCAAGATTAACCGAGACGGTAGATTTTCCAACCCCTCCTTTTCCGCTAGCGACGGCAATAATATTTTTCACCTGCGACAAAATACGCACGGGCTGTTGTGCCTGTTGGGCTTTCGCAAAATTATGAACATTTACTTCCGCCTCGGGATAAACCGCCTGAATCGCAGCCATCGCCGCAAAGTTTAGTTCGGATTTTCCAGGCATACTCAGGGTCGGTAATTGAATACTGACATTTATCTGTTGTCCATCAATTTTTAAATCGTGTATCCGATTACTGGTTACCAGGTCTTGGCCCGTTTGAGGATCTTTGACCGTGGCTAACGCCTCCATTATTTTTGCTGATTCCATCTATATTTAATTTTAGCGCAAGTTACTAAGGAAAAAGGAAAAGGAAAAACGGGAGAAAACCTTCCTGGTGGTAACGCAGGTATAAAAGAATAATATATTGATTACCAATGGCTAATATATCATATTTTGTTTAACTTTTTTTGACAAATTGTAATAATTGATATTGATAAACCATTTCTTTCATCCGATATTGCTGGTGCCAAAGAGCTTAAGTAAATGATAGGTTAGACACCGTTATTTTTGGTCTGATTAAGGCAGGAAATCCGGAGCTATGTCGTAGAGATCCAATATTAGTATTTTTACGTACATAAATATTCAGGGTTGCGTATTTTAACCAATTAACTATTCACCACGCTACTTTATTATTACAACTCCACCCATATTAGCCATTTGATCAAGAAAGTATAAAGTAAAGGCTTTCAATCGTTTACGCACAGTTTTCTACTAATAATATTTATACAAAAACTATTACCATGAAAAGATTTCTTCCTGTCCTGGGTTGGTTGTTCCTCCTATTCGGTACGCCAATAATGTTAAATGGCCAAGTTAATTATACCGCCAATGATATCAATGAACCATACACTGGCGGTTTTCGTGCGGGGGTAAACCCTGGCTATCACGGCTCCAACTGGAGCAATACCACGCTGGCCGCACTGGCGGCTGGAAATCCCGCTGCGGGCGTACCGGGTGTAGGTGTCAGAGCATTACGTGGTACATTGCCCGAGGGCATTGGACTACAATATGAATATACGACGTTCACCTCCAACTATGATTTTTTCCACGGTCTTGGCATGGAAGATAATACGGTATTTGTCGGTTTTGCCGCTGATATTCACCGGGATCCAACCGAGTATTGTGATGGTATCGAAACGGATATGTTTGCCAATCTTTACGAGCCTATTTGGGATAATGGCGAAAATGGAACGCCCGTCAACGACAATAATTATTATGCTTTATATCTTTACAATGTTATGCAGGCCGTGGGTCATCGCGTAAAATTTTGGGAGATATGGAACGAACCTGGCTTTGATTTTTCGGGAGCAAAAGGCTGGTTGCCACCAGGCGCACCGGGTAACTGGTGGGAGAACGAACCCGATCCGTGCGATTATAAATTAAGAGCGCCCGTATTCCACTATATTCGAACGCTACGGATTTCTTACGAGATTATTAAAACGCTTTCACCGGATGATTACGTAGTGATGTCTGGAATTGGTTATAATAGTTTTCTGGATGTTATTTTAAGAAATACCGATAATCCGGACGAGGGAAAAGTAACTGATGAATTTCCGTTAAAAGGAGGTGCTTATTTTGATATTGCCGGTTTTCACGCCTATCCACACATTGACGGAAGTACCCGATATTATGACAACGATATTCAGGGTTTTGTTTATACTCGACATTCGGATGCGGCGATTGAAGGTCTACTGGAAACACAGGAAGAACGTTACCAGATTTTAAAAAGTTATGGATACGATGGATCTCCTTATCCGGAAAAAGGGTGGACGATTACGGAAATTAATGTTCCCCGCCAGGCATTCGGTCAGTACTTTGGTAGTGACGAATTGCAAATTAATTACTTATCCAAATTGATTGTGGCCTCGATGCAAAACGGGATTCACCAGACCCATATTTTCGATATGGCCGAAAAGGAAGATTTTGAAGATCAGGAGGATTCGTTTGATGCCATGGGATTGTACGAAAAAATCGAAGACCAGCATCCATTTGAGCAGGTAGTTACCAACGGTGGAATTTCTTATAAAACTACTTCTGATTTTTTATTTAAAACTACTTATGATCCAGTCAAAACTGACGCGATGAATCTTCCGGATGATATCGGTGGCGGAGCGTTTAAACAATCCAACGGAGAATATATTTATACGCTTTGGGCAAAAACAGCAACCGATCAATCCGAATTTTCCAGTGGCAGTTACAGTTTTCCTTCCAGTTTTGGAATTAATAATTTTGATAAAAAAACCTGGGATTTTTCTCATACGAATCAGTCTACCACGATTGCCCGAACTAATATTTCGTTATCTGGAACGCCGATATTTCTTACCCCGAATATCAATACGCCAACTGGTGTTCTGACCCTTAACTGTCCCGCCGGCTATACGCTAGATGCACTTTCTACTCAACAAGAAATGGGAGCTGTACTGGAATGGGAATTTCCCAACGCTACGACTACTTGTCCCGAAGGCGGTGTTACCATTGAGCTGGTACAAGGCCTCCCAAGTGGCAGTTTATTTCCATTCGGGCGAACCATCGTAGAATACGTAGTGACCGATGCTTGTGGCAATCGACAGGAATGTGCCATGACCATCAACGCGGCAAGTACCGGGGGCGGTATCGGAGATTGTCATTTTTACCGAGCTGCGTTTAACTGGCGTGGAAATTTTCGGGGAAACAAATATTTTGTCTCAGAATTTGATACGACCTACGCGGCGGCAGTAGCAATTGCCAATTCTCACGGTGGTTTTTTGGTGACCATTAGCGACCAGGAAGAGAATGATTATTTAATGCGAGAAGTGGACGAAGTAGCCTTTATCGGACTCAATGATACGGAGGATGAGGGCAGCTTGGAATGGCCGGATGGATCTCCAATAACTTACACTAATTTTGACGATTGTGGTTTCTGTCCGGGCAATTCCCCGAACCGGGATTTTGTGGTTTTTCACCCCTGGAATGGTCAATGGAACTGGACCAACGACGACGATAACGGAGAACGGTTTTTTATTATGGAATTGCCCTGTAGCACCTTCGAAGGATGTACCGATTTAGATAATGATGGTATTTGTGTAGACGCAGATTGCGATGATAACAATCCTAATGTACCAAATAATCCTGGCACTCCCTGTAACGATAACAATTCAAATACCGAAAATGATCAACTACAGTCCGACGGCTGTACCTGTTCGGGTACGACGATTCCTCCAACGAATGACTGCCCGACTTATACGGTTAGCGATGGTGCCATTACGGTGACTGGTTTTAATACCACCCGTACCAAGATCAGATTATGGAACACGGATGGTAGCTGGGAACAAGTTTTTGAATGTAATTTTGATTGTATTGATCCTACCGTGATTTCCGGTTTATCAGGAAAGTATCGTTTAAAAATTGATGCCTTCGATCAGGATTTTGGCTATATCTGCAAGGTGGACGAAGACTTGAAATTCGACGAAGGCTCCTGCGTGGATGAAGATAACGATGGCATCTGCGCCTCCGATGATTGTGATGACAATGATCCAAATCTACCTGCTACTCCCGGCACTGACTGTGATGACAACAATATCAATACAAATAACGACCAAATACAGTCTGACGGTTGTAGTTGTGCGGGAACAACCATACCATCCGATAACGATTGCCCAGTTTACACCGTCAATAATGGAACCATTACCGTTAGCGCGTTTGACACAAACAGAACGAAGATCAGATTGTGGCGTACGGAAGGTGGATGGCAACAGGTTTTCGAGTGTAACTTTGATTGTAACGATCCTACTGTTATTACTAACTTGTCGGGTAACTATCATCTAAAAATTGATGCGTTTGATAATAATTATAATTATATCTGTAAAGTAGATCAGGATTTGGTGATCGGCGAAGGTCCCTGTACGGATGAAGATAATGATGGCATTTGTGCATCGCAAGATTGTGATGATAATAATCCGAACCTGCCAACGATTTTTGGCGCCGCTTGTAATGACAACAACCCAAATACAATTAATGACCAAATCCAAATTGACGGATGTATCTGTGCGGGAACGCCGGTGATTGCCGAATGCGCAACCATTACCATGACTGTAGACAACTTGACAATCACTGGAAGTCAACCCAATCAGATTATTAAGGTATTTGATGCCGATTGGCAATTTGTTTTTCAATGTTCGGGAGACTGTCCAAATCCGGTGGTGATAAATAATATTTCAGAACAAGTTTACCATATCAAAGTAGACCAATATGATAGCGACTGGAATTTTGTTTGTAAAGTCAGAGAGGATTTGTTCCCTGGAGAAGCAGCCAACAGACGAAGTAGTACTGCCGAGTTATCCAGTACCGGGCTGACCTTATTTCCCAATCCAACGCTGGGGATCTTCAGGCTTGGCACCCAATCGTTACCAGCGGGCGGAGGCGTGGTAAGCATTTTCAATGTAACTGGACAGTTGGTACAAGAACGAAGCGTCAAGGATTTTTCAGAACAGCATTTTTTGGATTTTGACTTAAGTGAAAATAGTACCGGATTATATTACGTAGTGTTGCGACTTTCCACGGGTAAAGTACTCACCGAACGGGTAGTTGTAGATGGACGATAATCAATAGAAGATAGAACTCATGAGGTAAATAAAAATTAGCCGGGTTTTCCTGATTGGGAAACCCGGTTTCTTTTCGTAAATTGGCATCTTCATCAAAAATATATAGTTCAATATGATAAAAGAACAATTTGACTTGACGAATAAAGTCGCTATTATCACGGGCTCCAGCAAAGGAATCGGTGCTGCGATGGCACGTGGATTAGCAGAGTTTGGGGCCAAAGTCGTAATTAGTAGTCGGAAGCAGGAAGCAGTGGATGCCGTAGTTGACCAATTAAAAAAAGAGGGTTTTGAAGCTATGGGCATCGCTTGTCACGTAGGAAATTCAGATCAGCTAAAAAATCTGGTAAAAAAAACGGTGGAGATTTACGGGGGTGTTGACATTCTAATTAACAATGCTGCTACAAATCCCGTTTACGATGGTATCGAAAAAATGGATGTTAAGGTTTTTGATAAAATTATGAATATAAATGTAAGAGCCTGCTTCCTGTTGGCCAACTTGTGTCATCCCGAAATGGTCAAACGGGGCGGTGGCTCAATTATTAATATTGCTTCGGTGGAAGGTATCCGACCCAGTAGTGGGTTGAGTCTCTACAGTGTTAGCAAAGCGGCACTGGTGATGTTGTCTAAAACACAGGCCAAAGAATGGGGAGCGGTCGGTATCCGATCTAATAGTATTTGTCCGGGCTTGGTAAAAACAAAGTTTAGTTCGGCGCTTTGGCAAAATGAAAAATTACTAACTCATATGACTAAACAATTACCTTCCGGAAAAATGGCGATGCCAGAAGACATGGCGGGATTAGCGGTCTTTCTGGCGAGTAATGCGAGTAGTTATTGTACGGGGCAGACGTTTACGGCGGATGGTGGTTATTTGATTGCGGGGTAAGTTTACATTAAAAATAAAAAAATGAATTTCGAATATACAGAACGATCGTTGAGTTTACAAGAAAAACTGCGAAGCTTTATGGAGAAAGTAGTTTTGCCCGAGGAGAAAGCTTACGAAGAATTCACCAAAGCAAACTTGTGGCAGGTTTATCCCAGGATGGAAGAATTGAAAAAAAGTGCGCTTGCGGCAGGATTATGGAATTTATTTTTACCAAAAAATTATAACGAATTTAGTCCGGGATTAACCAATCTGGAATACGCGCCACTGGCCGAAATCATGGGTCGCGTGCTTTGGTCTTCCGAGATATTTAATTGCTCGGCGCCCGATACGGGAAACATGGAAGTACTCGCCAAATATGGTTCGCCGGAACAACAGCAAGCATATTTACAACCGCTTTTAAAAGGAAAAATTCGTTCTGCTTTTTTGATGACCGAGCCCACCGTGGCTTCTTCTGACGCCACCAATATTGAGACTTCAATTCTGTTAGACGGAGACGATTACGTCATCAATGGGCGAAAATGGTGGTCTTCAGGTGTGATGCATCCCAACTGCAAGGTTTATATTTTGATGGGAAAAACAGATCCTACGGCGGCTCGACATGTTCAGCAAAGTATGATTTTGGTGCCGGCGGACACTCCGGGTGTAAAAGTGTTGAGACCACTGGAAGTTTATGGAATGTTAGACTCTCCGCATGGACACGCAGAAGTATTGTTGGAAAATGTACGGGTTCCCAAGAAAAACCTGATTCTTGGACCGGGTCGCGGTTTTGAAATTGCACAGGGCCGATTGGGACCGGGTCGCATTCATCACTGTATGCGTCTGATTGGAGCGGCACAACGGGCGCTGGAGCTGATGTGTACGCGGGTGGCAACGCGGGAGGCATTTGGTCGGTCTTTAAAAGATTTTAGCAGTATTCGTCAGGATATCGCCCAATCAAAATGTGAGATTGATCAGGCGAGATTTTTGACGCTGGCAGCAGCGGATAAAATAGATCGCCACGGTATTAAAGAGGCGAAAGAGTTGATTAGTATGATAAAAATTGTTTGTCCGCAAATGTGTTGTAATGTAGTCGATCGAGCAATTCAGGCGCACGGCGGATTGGGGGTTTCACAGGATACGCCGCTGGCTGGATTTTGGGTTTACGGTCGTACGATTCGGATCGCAGATGGTCCGGATGAGGTGCATATGTCGCAATTGGGGAGAAATTTGGTGCGGGGGATGCGTTGAGGAGTTGAGGCACTACGCTTGTTTAAATGTTGAAACGCTGCGCTTGTTGAGTTGTTGAGAGATCCTGAGGTGGGAAAAACGTAGAGACAAGGTATGCCTTGTTTCTACGTTTTTCCGGTTTACCCGTTTCGTGGTTTCTCCTGTTTCGGTTTTCCCGTTCTTCTTATCTCCAAACCCCCATATTTAAAACTTCAATATTCGTAGTATTTTAAATCGAAAAAAATATAAGTTATGAATCCTTCCTTTATTACCAATTTTCTTGATTCTACAAAAAAACAATTTGACTACTATAAATTATTGGGCGATCGAACCTTTGCACAGATTTCTGATACAGATCTCTTCTGGCAATCACCTTCTGAAAATAATTCCATCGCTATTATTGTCCATCACCTCCACGGAAATATGATGTCCCGCTGGACAGACTTTCTAACAACCGATGGAGAAAAAGATTTTCGGAATCGAGATCAGGAATTTGAAAATATAATTAAATCCCGAGCGGACCTGAATGCTAAATGGAGCGAAGGATGGCAGGTACTTTTTACTGCTTTGGATTCTGTCAATGAGACTAATTTTGAGCAACTGGTTTACATTCGCAATCAGGGACATACGATTGTTGAGGCGATAAATCGTCAGCTGGCGCATTACGCTTATCACGTCGGGCAGATTGTTTTAATCGGTCAGATGCGACGTGGAAAAGATTGGCAAAGTTTATCAATTCCTAAAGGCGATTCTAAAATGTATAATCAAAAAAAGTTTGCCCAAGAAAAGAAGCGAAGTCACTTTACGGATGAATTTTTGAATGAAAAATAAAATGGTAATGGTGGCTTTTTATATTTAAAAATAACGCTCTTTTACCTTGAAGAAATTTCACCGATAAACACCCCGAAGTTACCATCACTCTGTTCCCAATTTTGCGCAGGCAAATAGGTTCGGGAAACAAAACCATCAAGATACAATGCGTTTCGGCATCCTTGTTTTTTAAAATAGGTAGCCAAATCATAAAAATTAATTTTCTCTTTGGACATTACAAATAAAGTACGACCATCCGGAAGAACCCCTACCCCATTTCTAATATGTAAATTAGCCGACCCAGCTCTGAACTTCGGATGAATCTCACCATCAATCAGCAACATCGGACCGGATTGTGTAGCGAAAGAAATATTTTCGTTTATCACAAAACTATCCGATTGAATAACCTGTGCCTTTCTGTCATTCGTCAAATAAAAAATACCATTAGGCTGTAAATAGAAATTTCCGTAACCTTCAGAGATTGTATCTAACGGTGTAATCTTTATTCCTTTTTCGATATAAAGCCCCTGGGGGGTATGGTCTCGATTGTACATTCCTCCATTGACAGCAAATATTAGACTTTTATTATTTTTAGCAAGTTGTGTTTTTAGGCTTTGATGGTTTGCGTAGTTTTCGCCCTTTTCGTTTTTATAATAAAATGCCAGATCGGTTTGAGCGGGATCGACAATGTGGACAAGTAGGCTTTCGGGATGCGCAGCAGCCTGGGTAGTTGATTCTTTGGTGGCTGTTTGACAAGCGGCGGTGATGCATATCAGTGAAATAATAATCAGGAAAATTTGAGTATTGAAAGGAGACATAAGAATTATTTAGGCGATAAAAAATATCAGATTATAATTAAGGAAATTACCAGATAGTCGATTTCAGCAGTATTTCCAAATAATTAAACTCATAATTTTCAGGTGTGAGCCAAAGTTACAACCTTCTCTTATAAGTCCAGCAAACTGCCTATCCACCAGTGAAATAAATTTTTATTAAAAATAATCAAGTTTTTTTTATGGAATTTCTCACATTCAAGCATCTAAGTATAGACCAGTAAGCAGTCGACCTTATTTTCGAACTGCCGCAGAGACGTTTGCGAAAAAACTATTGGTTTCTCTCCTTGGGGGTCGCGTTCTGTGACCCGGTCTGGATGGCCACTGCTTTGCATCCTCTCAAAGTAAGGGCTAGGAGCGATCCTTTGGGGTTCGCGCAGGGGGTGGGAAACAAACCCGCCCTGCGGGTTTGCTATGCAATTTCTTCCTATTTTGAACATTTTTTCTTATTTCAACCTCTCGGCCTACTAGAGGAGTAGCCTCAAACTTGCCATGTACCATAGTATTTAAAATTATGGATCTTGCGTACTTTTTTATCGTAGTTTATGGACGCAGAGTGGTGAGAAAAGAGAAAGTATAGAATCTTCATTTATTTTTTTCAACATTTCACTATAAATCATATTGTAGAAAGTCAGAATAGATCGTTATTTATTTCTCATCACTTAATAAAACGCAACCCACCACTTCGCTGTTTCCATAATTTAATTATCTTCGCTCCTAAAACACACCTATGGCCATTCGCAAGAAAATAGCAGAGCAAAAAAGACTTGATGATCACTATTCCGGTAAAGAAAGATGGCTGGATTGGGGACCATATCTGAGTGAGCGGCAATGGGGAACAGTACGCGAGGATTATAGTCCCAACGGGGAGGCCTGGTCGTACCTGCCTCATGATCATGCGCGTAGCCGATCTTATCGCTGGGGTGAGGATGGCTTGATGGGAATTTCTGATATTCGTTGTAAAACCTGTTTCTCGCTCGCCTTGTGGAATGGACAGGATCCGATTATCAAAGAACGTCTTTTTGGCCTTAACGGACACGAAGGCAACCATGCGGAAGATGTAAAAGAATTGTATTATTATCTGGATAGTACACCGACGCACTCTTACATGAAGACTTTGTACAAATATCCACACGCGGCATTTCCTTACGGAAAATTACTGGAGGCCAATGCAAAACTGGATCGCAATGTCCGGGAGTACGAAATTACGGATACGGGCGTATTTGATAATCAAGCCTACTTTGATGTCTTTTCAGAATATGCGAAGGTGACGGGAGAAGATACGTTGATTAAAATTACGGTAGCCAATCGTGGTAAAAATACAGCACCCATTTATTTGATGCCTACTTTGTGGTTTAGAAATGTATGGTCGCCTGATCCAGGAAGTAAAAAGCCGATCATCAAAACAATGGCGCACAAAACAAAAGGCGAACAGGCTGCGGAAGTAAAACATCCAACGATGGAACATTCGTACTATTTTTATTTTATGACGGCCGACGAAATACTCTATACCGAAAATGAGACAAATCGGGAACGTATATTTGGAATTAAAAACGAAACGCCTTTCGTCAAAGACCTGATTAACGACGCGGTAATTGATCAGAATTTCTCTGTTTTTGAACAAAAAAAATCAGGTACTAAAATGTCTCCTTACTACCATCGTGAAATCGAAGGTGGAGGGGAGATAATATTTTACTTAAGAATTACCAATAAAAAAGTAACGGGTTCCGCTTTTGGTCCTTTGGTAGAAAAAACATTTTCCAAAAGAAAAAATGAAGCAGACGAGTTTTATGATACGCTCTGTCCGGCGAGTAAATCACCTGACTTAATTAATATACAACGGCAAGCTTATGCCGGAATGATGTGGACCAAACAATTCTATTACCTGGATGTAAACACATGGTTAGACGGAGATCCCTCCAGACCAAATCCACCGAAACAAAGGAAAAGTGCGCGGAACGCTAACTGGCGAACCCTTAACAATCAGGATATTATTTCTATGCCTGACAAATGGGAATATCCGTGGTATGCGGCGTGGGATTTGGCTTTCCACTGTGTACCACTTGCAGAACTAGATTTGGAATTTACCAAACATCAACTGCTTTTATTTTTACGGGAATGGTTTGTTCATCCCAATGGACAACTTCCAGCCTACGAGTGGTCATTTGGGGATGTCAATCCACCAGTACACGCGTGGGGCTGTCTGGAGGTTTATAAAATTGGTCTTCGCAAAACAGGTAAAAAAGATATTGATTTCTTAAAACAGGCTTTCCAAAAATTACTGATCAACTTCACCTGGTGGGTCAACCAAAAAGATAGTAACGGTAATAATATTTTTGAAGGAGGGTTTTTAGGATTGGATAATATCGGTATTTTTGACCGCTCGAACGATGTACCGGGGGGCGGCGTGCTGGATCAGGCGGATGGCACAGCCTGGATGGGAATGTATTGTTTAAATATGCTGGAAATGGCCATCGAAATTGCGCTGGTGGATCATACATTTGAAGATGTAGCAACCAAATTTTACGAACATTTTATCCTCATCGCTGCCTCGCTGAATGAGATTGGCTACGGAAAAAATAATGCCTGGGATGAGCACGAAGGTTTTTTCTACGACGTACTGACTTTTCCGGATACCAATCGAGATAGCATACCCGTCCGGGTTCGTTCGCTGGTGGGACTTTCTACCTTGTTTGCTACTTTTATTTTAGAAAAGGAAAAACTTCAGCAACTGCCTGACTTCTATAAACGTTTAAAATATCACCGGGATTACCGAGAGAAAAATCATGATTATCTCGTGGTAGAAGAAATGAAAGACAATGAGGATATTCTGCTGTCTTTATTACCCAAACGAAAAGTGAAAAAAATATTGGGTGCACTGCTTGATAAAAAAGAATTTTTAAGTCCTTATGGAATCCGTTCGCTCTCAAAGATTCATCAGAAAGGCTATCATATCGAAATTAATGGAGAACAATTTGGCCTGAGTTACGAACCGGGAGAATCCCAGTCGAGTCTCTTCGGTGGTAACTCTAATTGGCGGGGACCTATCTGGTTTCCAATGAATTATTTGTTGATCCGCTCTTTGCGAACTTACCATGAATATTTTGGTAATAATCTAAAAACCCAACTTCCAGCGGATTCCGGAAAAAATATAAGCCTGGAAAAAGCGGCCGACGAAATTTCTAATTTATTGATTAATATTTTTCAAAAAAATAATGAAGGTTTCCGTCCTGTTTATGGACCAGATAGTCTATACAACAAAGATCCTTACTTTAAAAACCTGATCTTGTTTTTTGAATATTTCCATGGAGATCAAGGGGAAGGATTGGGTGCTTCGCATCAGACGGGCTGGACCGGATTGGTAGCGACGTTAATTGGGAGATGTGGCAAGTAATGGGCTTGAGCCGGTTTTTATTTATTTGTTCCAAATTGAGAGTTGGTATTGCTGTTCCAAACCACTTTTAGCTATAAAGCTCGTTGAGAAATTTTGAATCAATCCACCCCGAAGCAGGGGGACGGGATGTGAGCGCAAGGCCAGCCCTCTGAAAAATGACGCCCCTTAAACGCTCACCCCGATACCAGCATCGAGGAATTCATTTGATTAAATAACCTCAATAGATTTTATCAATATTTTAAAATCTTCTGCTTTTTTATTTCCTATCAACAACTGCATTTCTAGAACATTTTCCCCGGCGTAGTTAGGCACCTCGACAGGTTCACCGCGAAACGTCGCTTCCATCGCACTAAACGGAATAGAAATCGTTTCCCATTTATCTGCCTGTTTGGTAGGAAAAGTAAAACCATAAGAATAACGCCCGTTTGGTGTTCTCACCCGAAAGTTATAATCTTTTCCATCCCCTTTCAAGAGCAATACAAAAGCGACCGATTTTTCATCAATTACATAAGGATCACTTTCTACTGTCTGATGAATCGAACAAAACCCGCCGTTGTTTTCCAGGGAAACCCGACCGGAAAAATGCGCGTGATTTTCGTCTGTTAATTTAAGCTGACTGTCGGAGCGACCACCCATAACGACGTCATCCTGTACACGCCATTTGCCTTTTCCTTGTTCGGAAAAACTGTAAAGTACCACTCTGTCTGAATCGGATTGCTCCTGATTATGATCAGCTTTATTCGTATCAATATTTTTTTTTGGATTAGACATACAGGATATTATTAAGATTGAAAAAATTATTATCATTCGCATGATACTAAAACTTGAGTGTTTGTTAATTGTTCAATTTCTCTGACAACTTTTAACGGTTTCCATTCTCTCAATGTACCACGATTGTTAAATAATATTGTTTAATGGTTTGACGCCTACCCTGCCTAACCTTATTTTTCCGAAAAGACCAAAACCAATCCCAAAATAATCAGTACCATAATTTTACTCCATTTAGCTGTCTTCCAAAAATTTGGAGCATTAACGTATCTTGTTAGCGATCCGGATAAAATTGAGATAGCGCTAAAAATAACAAGTGCTTGCATCATAAAAACAATACCAAGGACCATCATTTGAAGCGTAACATTCATGCCGTCAATGGTGATGAATTGTGGTAGAAAAGCAATAAAGAATAAGGAAACTTTTGGGTTTAAGATATTCATCAAAAATCCCTTTTTGATCAACGGTCCTGTTGCTTCATTCTTACGGGCCTTTTTATGTGTCGTGAGGTCAATCGTTGGCTGCGCTTCTCCATAGGCTTGATACGCCAAATAAAAAAGATAACCTGCTCCCAGATACTTTATCATGGAAAAGGCGATCGCAGATTTTTGGATAATGATAGAAAGTCCAGTTGCTGCCGCCAAAGTATGAATCAGTACACCGGTGCACAGTCCCACCGATATTGCAATCCCGTTTCGCTGCCCTTTGGTCAAACTCTCTGTTAACACAAAAATATTATCTGGCCCTGGCATGATTGTTAAAATAATAGACGCCCCTAAAAACGAAAGTATTAATCCTGGTTCCATAGTTTTAATTTTTATAAAAAAATTCTCCAACATAAAACATAACGCGCTACTTCCCGTTATTCCTGAACTTCCGTCCCCTCGGCGAATTCCCTTCCTCCAATGCCATCTCCGAATGTAAAAATTTTGCCGCTCTGGCCGAATCCTTAACCTTGGCAGCTGTGCGTTCCAACATTTCTAATTCAAAATCCACCAACACCCTGTTCCGAATACCCGCTTCCCTCCATTTGGACAACGGCCTGCAGTTTTCCGATATACTCCGAGCCAATGCTAACGCATCCAGCAACGCCTGATTGGCGCCTTGTCCTTTGAACGGACTCATCGGATGCGCGGCGTCTCCAATCAATGTTACAGGTCCTGCCTTTTCTAAATACGCTGCCTCCAAAATTTCCCGATCATAAACCGGATAGCCGGAAATCTGCTTCGCCTCAGTGGCTGCTAAAATAGCCGGAATCGGTTCGTGCCACGGCGTCCGACGAATCGCTTCTTTTTTAAGTGCTTCCGGTCCTTCCTTACTCAACGCCTTGGCGGCTGCTTCGGTCATTGGAAAACTCAATTGCCACATAATCGAATCCGACGCAAAAGGCATCATATAAATCCGCTCGTTTCCATTGGCTGTCTGAAAGACCGTAGCAGAGTCTAACAATTCACTTTTAATATTTTCAAGTCTTGACAAAGGACAAATTCCTAAAATCACAATTACGCCCAAATACCGCAACGGATTTATTTCTTCCCCAATTAAAAGCCGACGCATCGTACTGCGAATCCCGTCGGCCCCCACTGCCAAATCAGCCACAGCAGTCTTCCGTTTTCCGTCTACTTCAAAATTCAGGGCTACCTTTCCGTCTTCTGTTTTTTTAAAATCCACCAACTGATGTCCCCACTGTACCGTCTCCTGTCCTGGCAATTGCTCCAATAAAGCCAACCGCAAGGACTGTCGAGCAATGTGTACATTAATCCGCTTTGGTGCTTTGTCAACTTTTAGCTTCACCTGCGTTCTCATCCCCCATTCTCCGACCACTTTTCCTTCCGTTGTGTGCACCACGTGCCGGGTGGAATTTACCCCTTCCTTCAGAGTGCCAAGACCAAACCCCAGCATCGCTTTACTCGCCTGCTGCAGGGTAAGCCCATACCCCTGAGAGCGGGCGTCAAAGCGCTCGTCCCGCTCATATAACGTAAAAGGAATTTGACGATGTAAACAGGCTACGGCCAATGCCACGCCTCCGATTCCACCGCCGATGATGGCTACATGTGGATAGTTTTTGTCCGCAACCGGATAGTCATCGGCAGGAAATAAACCGGATCCGGAACAGGTAAGACAAAGCATCAAGTTTCGCTTTGGTCGTACAGGAGGCGTTCCCTGACCTTTTGTTTTTTCAAATGCAGCCCACGCCCGCTGGTATTGCAATCGAACTTTTTTGCGAAGCCTGCGACTGGTTTTGCCGCGACCGTAGCAGTTGGGGCAGGTGGTGTAGGATGAAGGGTTGTTTTTCAAACCTTGCTTGTTTTATATTTTTATATTTATAGTACGAATTAAGGGCTAAATTTAGTTTTTAGATAAAACATACCTTTTCTTACTAGATTTTTTGCTGCTTGCTTCTTGCCAGGGTGTTCAATCTACCTTAATGAAGCGAAAAATTTCTGCTGCATTTTTTTGAAAATAAATGTAAAAACTTCTGCGACCACGCTGTGGTCGTTCTTTTAATGTACAACCTTAGCTAACATAATTTGACCGCCCTGCGGTCATTTTCCTACGCACTTTTGATCTCAGCGAGATCACAGTATTTTCGTAAAAAGTGCAGAAGTTTTTTTCATAAATTTTAACCAGATAGTAAGGTTGACTTTAGCTAAACTTTGCTGTTGGCATTTGACTCCCCTAAAACGGGAAGAGATTACAACGGCTAGCTAATGACAATGGCATGTCCGCTCCTTAAGCTTCCGTATTTTATTCTAAAACTTAAACCGATGCCAATCATTCCCCTTCAAATACATCCAGGAAAGCGTCGTCATAATGATCCAGTAAAAAATCTCCGAAGCCCACGCCCATTCTAGCCCGCCAGTGGTATATTCTACCACAACATAAATATAAATTAAATATCCGAGCGCACAAACAGCCTGTATTTTTAGACCGTAGACCGTGGCGCCCGTTCCAACCAGTCCATTGAAAAATACACCACCTACAGAAAATAAAGAGATAATTCCAAACAATACATATAAGGTAGTTTGTGAATCGCGAATCAGCGACATATCTTCTCCTCCCAATAGCGGATAAAGGATTTGTTCTGGAAAGAAAATCACGGGAACAGAAATTATGATGGTCAGCAATAAACACATTTTTGCGGTTTTCCAAACAATGGGAATTACCGCCTCTCTTCTTTTTTGCCCAATAAAATTACTGACCAGCGTATTGATACCCGAAGCAAATCCCCAACAGGGAATCGACAGGACCAGATAGACCATCCGCGTCAGATTGGTAATGGCTAATGGCCGTTCGCCCAGGTTTTCTACAATCCCGAAAAATACAAACCAGCTACCTAATCCAACTACGGATTGCGCAACGATGGGCGTACTCATGGACAGTTGCAATTTAATTAGTTCCCAATCCAGTTTTGGCAACCGGAATAAACCGTATAATCTGGCTTTCTTATCAAATAAAATATACACAAAGAAGACAAAAAATGCGATGCCCTCCGCGATTGAACTGGCCAATCCCGCTCCGGCAATTCCCATAGCGGGTAGTCCAAGATTCCCGAAAATTAATCCGTAATTCAATACGATATTGACTACTGCCAGCACCAGGGTATCCAGGACAATAAACCAGGTTCGGGCCACGCCAGTATACAAAGCTACAATCGCGACGCCAGCATAACTAAAAAAGACCCCAAAGGACCTATATTCTATATATTCCAGACTTTTTTCGTAGATAACGTCAGAGTTGACAAAGGCGGCAAAGAACAAACCAGTCCCGTATTGCATAAATAAAAACATCCCCAACGCTAGTCCCAATTCAAAATAAAGCATGGCGTAAAACGTCCTTCCTACTTCATCCGGCTCGCGTTCTCCCATCCGTCGGGCAATCAAAATCTGTCCTCCTTTTGAAAATCCAAAGCCAATGGCCGCAATTATCAGATAAAAAACACCTACAAAACCAATCGCTGCAAAGTCTACCTCGCTCAAGTGATACAGAAAAACACTATCGCTGAGCGCAATAATATTTTGTACAGCACTTCCTAACATGATAGGTAGTGAAATGGCGAGTATTTGTCGATATGAAGTATCTAAATTCATGTGCTCGACAATATTAAGGCTTTTTGTAGAATTTTAGCGGGTTAAGCGGGTTGGGATCTACTAAAAAATTCGATTTAAAGGCTTGAGTTGATTATTTTAGGAATGGCAAATAAATTTATATTAATTCACAAATTTCATAAATTTGAGTAGCTTGCGCTCTTTTACTCACTCTACGCGCTACTCTCAGCACCAATATTCTCTGGCTTTTAGACTAAATGTATTACATAGCTTAATACTTAATATGGCAATTACACTTCAGGACTTTCCTAAAAGTATATCAATTGCGGTAATTGGCAAATTTTATTTTGATTTCAAATACCAATTATTTAAACACTTTTACCCTATCCTTGTTAGACTGTCTTTAAACTGAAAATAGGAACTTGGTGCTTGTTCAAATTTTCACCTGACCATAATAAATAATATTATTTCATATGAACTTATTCAACAGAAAAAGTAAAAACTTATTCTTTTCTTTGTCGTTTCTTTTTATATCGGCTGCCTTCGGATGTTCGGGGGACAAAACTACCAGACAAATGAACGATAATTTACAACCACCCATTGCCAAAAAAATTAATAAAGAACTCGTCCAGAACGGAGATGTCAGAGTCGATCCTTATTATTGGTTAAACGAACGTGCTGAACCAGCAGTGATTGATTACCTGACCAGCGAAAATGCTTACACCAAGGGGATGTTGGCACACACTGAAAAATTACAGGAAACCATTTACAAGGAAATTGTCGGTAGAATCAAAAAAGATGACACTTCGGTTGCTTACCAAAAAAACGGTTATATCTACCAAACGCAATATCAGGAAGAGAATGAGTATCCGGTGTATGTTCGAACTTCTGTTGCGCCGCTCTCCAAAGAAGAAGTCATGCTCAACGTAAATGATTTGGCCAAAGATTTTAGTTATTATGCCACCAGCGGTTTAAAGATTAGCCCAAATAACAAAATTCTTGCTTACGGAGAAGATACCCTCAGTCGTCGTATTTATACTATTCGTTTTAAAAATTTAGAAACGGGTGAAATGCTCAAAGACCAAATCCCTAATACTTCCGGCACCATCACCTGGGCGGCGGATAACAAGACTATTTTTTATAGTGTCAAAGATGAAACGCTGCGTTCGTATAAAATATTTAAACATAAACTTGGGACAAATCCAGCCAAAGATCAGGAGATCTACCACGAGGCGGACGATACGTTCCGAACTTTTATTTATAAAACAAAATCTGAAAAATACCTGGTCATTGGATCTTTTGCGACATTGACCAATGAGTACCGAATTCTGGAAGCAGACAATCCGGATGGTGAATTTCGAATGTTTCAGCCCCGCGATCGGGCCGGAAACCTGGAATACAGTTTTGATCATAAAAATGATAAATTCTACATCGTCACCAATTATAAAGCGAAAAATTTTCGTTTAATGGAAACAAACGTAAACGCTACCGACCTAAAAAACTGGAAGGAAGTTATTCCTAATCGTAACGATGTTTTATTAGAAGACGTAGAGTTATTTGATGACTACATGGTACTTTCTGAACGTAAAAACGGGATTACTAATATCCGCGTGATGGCGGACAGCGGTTCGGATCATTATATTGATTTTGGTGAAAAAGCGTACCTCGCTTACACCAGTACCAACGTCAAATTAAACACAGAAGTGGTTCGAATCGGTTATCAGTCCATGACGACGCCGGGTACCATTTATGATTATAATATGAAAACCCGTAACCTGGAGCAACGCAAGCAAACGGAAGTGGTGGGAGATTTCAAACCTGCTAATTATCAGAGTGAGCGTTTCTTTGTAAAAGCCAGAGATGGTGCCGAAATTCCAGTTTCTTTGGTTTATAAAAAAGGAACAAAAATAGACGGAACGGCTCCACTTTTACTCTACGCTTACGGTTCGTACGGTGCCAATATGGAACCTTATTTCAGCGCAGCCCGCTTAAGTTTGCTAGATCGTGGCTTTGTGTATGTCATTGCACACATTCGGGGTGGACAAGAAATGGGCCGACAGTGGTACGAGGATGGAAAGCTCTTAAAAAAGAAAAATACCTTCACAGATTATATCGATTGTGCAGAATATCTCGTCGCCGAAAAATACGCAGATCCTGACCGTCTCTTCGCAATGGGTGGTAGCGCTGGCGGTTTGCTCATGGGTGCGGTCGTTAATATGCGTCCCGAATTATGGCGTGGCGTGATCGCAGCGGTGCCGTTTGTAGATGTAATCACCACGATGCTCGACGAAACGATTCCACTGACCACCGGAGAATTTGACGAATGGGGTAATCCAAAAGATAAAGAATATTACGATTACATAAAATCTTACAGCCCGTACGATAATATCGAAAAAAAGGACTATCCAAATATGCTGGTCACAACAGGTTTACATGATTCACAAGTTCAATACTGGGAGCCAGCCAAGTGGGTCGCAAAACTAAGGGATCTTAAAACAGATGATAATCTACTCTTGCTTTCGACTGAAATGGAAGCTGGCCACGGCGGTGCTTCTGGTCGTTTTAAACGAAATAAAGAAACGGCGATGGAATACGCATTTTTAGTTGATCTGGCAGGGGAAGCGCAATTAGACTAAATTTGGTTTTTTTAAATTTGTGATCGTTTAGGCCTCCGCTTTTAGCAGGGGCCTAAGTGGTTTAATGGCAGAATTTTCACTGAACCTGATATATTAACAATATTTTATCTAAAAATTTAAAAATGGCCAAATCGACAATTGTCCATATTTAATTTTTTCATTTCATCTATCTTAGGACAAATGGCGCACTTATTGTAAACTAAACAATAAGTTATTGTTTAGTAATACAATCCCGAAATTTAAAGGGTGGCAAATAACATAACTCTTAGGCTGAAAACTGCGCTTAAAAGGGTTATTATTGTGGTTTTTTTCAAAAATCTTTTTTATGGTAGATTTCATTAGAGAAAGAGCAGGAAATGCTAAGAACGATATCCTGAGTGGATTGACCGTAGCCTTGGCATTGGTTCCTGAGGCGGTAGCGTTTGCTTTCGTAGCGGGTGTAGATCCATTGGTGGGCTTATACGCAGCCTTTATGATTGGTTTAATTACTGCTATTTTTGGTGGTCGTCCCGGAATGATTAGTGGCGCTACGGGTGCATTGGCCGTCGTGATGGTTAGCCTGGTTGCGACTGGAAATGCGATGGGAACGCCTGCAGAAAATCTGGGACTCTACTATTTATTTGCGACCGTTATCCTGATGGGTATTATTCAGGTTATCGTTGGCTTACTCAAACTGGGAAAGTTTGTCCGACTGATTCCTCATCCGGTGATGATGGGTTTTGTAAATGGATTGGCGATCGTGATTTTTCTTTCTCAATTAGGAATGTTTAAAGAAACCAGCAACGGTGTCTCAACCTGGCTACAGGGTACGCAACTGTATACCATGGCTGGCCTGGTTTTACTGACCATGGCGATCATGCACTTTTTACCGATGGTATTTAAAAAATTACCGGAAGCGCTGGTAGCGATTGGTGTCGTTTCAGCGATTGTTATTTTTGGTAATCTGGACGTTGCGACCGTCGGTAGTTTTATTCGAGACGGTGGTGGTGACGGTCTAAAAGGAGGATTACCGATGTTTCAAACGGAGATCTTTACAAAGATTCCGATGAATTGGGAAACGCTGGCATTTATTGGTCCTTACGCATTAATTCTGGCAGCTATTGGTTTAATTGAATCGCTGATGACGCTAAATTTAATTGACGAGCTGACTGAAACCCGTGGTAATTCCAATCGCGAATGCGTCGCGCAAGGTGGCGCGAATATCGTTACCGGACTTTTTGGTGGAATGGGTGGTTGTGCCATGATTGGTCAGTCAATTATCAATATTAAAGGGGGTGGTCGTACGCGACTTTCTGGTATCGTTGCCGCACTTACCCTACTCGCTTTTATTCTTTTTGCCTCCGGTTTGATTGAGCAAGTACCAATCGCCGCGTTGGTGGGTGTGATGTTTATGGTCGTGATTGGAACGTTCGCCTGGAGTAGTTTTAGAATTTTAAATAAAATTCCCAAGAGTGATGCGTTGGTCTTGATTGCGGTTTCTATTCTGACGGTTGTTTTTGATTTGGCGATTGCCGTGATCATTGGAATCATTATGAGTGCCCTGGTTTTTGCCTGGGAAAATGCAAAGCGTATTCGCGCACGAAAAAGTTTCCTGAAAGACGGAACCAAGGTGTACGAAATCTGGGGACCATTATTTTTCGGAAGTATTACTTCTTTTAAAAATAAATTTGATGTTAAAGGTGATCCAGACAGGGTTATTATTGATTTTTTAGAATCACGGGTCAGTGACCACTCGGCCCTGGAGGCCTTGTTCCAACTGGTAGAAAAATACGAAGCAGCTGGTAAAAAAATAGAGATACATCACCTCAGTGCTGAATGTCAGGTACTGATGAAAAAAGCTTCTCCGATGCTCGCAAAAGTGATCGAAAGCCACATGGATGATCCTCGTTACCAGGTAATGGAAGAGATTTATAATTAGTATAAAACGGTCGAATTAACGCTATTTCCAGATTTATAATTCGCACTGACGTCCCAAAATAACAACACCCGATGTCGTTGTCATACGACAATCGGGTGTTGTGACTGATCCACCGATTAACTAATCAACAACTTAGTGCCCCTACTCCACCTCCCCCATTTTCCCACTTCTGGATAGTAAGATCGCAACCGCCCGAGTATTGGGAAACTGTGCCAGCACAATAATGATAATTACGGTCAACGGAACACACAACAACATACCGACAACGCCCCAGATCAACCCCCAAAGCACCAAAGACAAAACAATTACAAAAGGACTAATATTCAGTGAATTTCCGAGTAATCGGGGTTCCAGAAAGCTACCAATCAAAAATTGTAATCCAGTAATAATAATCATTACAGCGAAAAAAGGTCCGAGGGTATCGAATTGTACCAGGGCTACGACCGTTGGAAAAAAGGTCGCCACCATCGAACCGACCGTTGGAATAAAGTTGAGTAAAAATATTAGAAAAGACCAAAAGACCGGAAAATCTACCCCAATAAAATAAAGCACTACAAAACTTAATACCGCCGTTAAAATACTTGCTCCTGTCTTTACTGCCAGATAGGTTTTGGTAGCAGAGTTGGCTTGCGTCAAAACTCTTTTTAAATGAGCTTTTCGATCTTTTGACCAGTTGAGTGCCGCAATTTTTCGAGGGAAAGTGTGTTGCTCAAATAGTAAAAATACGACGTAAATAAGGATCAAAACGAACTGCTGTGCCAGGGCCGTAATAGAGTTGATGAGTCGTCCGGTGTAATCGTTTAGATTAAATTCGTGGGCGATACTACTCAGGTCGTACTGTTTTTCTAGACCAAGATGTTCGAGAATTCGTTGTAATTGTTGTTGAATATTGACTCGATAAATAGGAGCATTGGTCCGCATCATTTCGATGTTTTGGGCGACTAAATTTCCTAATAAAACCAACACACCGATAATCAGAATACTGGAAATAAGCAAGGATAAACTATTGGGAACTCGCGCTCGAACGAAAGCAGGTATTCGTAGCCATTGGTTGATGGAAATAATTACGTACCAGATGACAATCGCTAAAAAAAGGGGTACCAGAAATGGTTTTCCAATAACCAGTAATGCGATAATGAAAGCAATAACAACAACGGCAGAGGCAACTTTTTCGATTTTCATTCAATAGCTTTTGGAATTTAATCCCTCCAAAAATAGGGCGTAAAAAGGATCAAGATAGTAAAAATTTCCAACCTGCCCAGCAGCATTAAAAATACCAAAAACCATTTGCCGGTTACTGGTACTTCCGAGAAATTATCCAGCGGTCCCAACCCTCCGATTGCGGGGCCCACATTGCCCAATGCGGTCGCTACCGCGCCAAGGGCCGTAATGAGCGGTTGTTCAAAATCAGCAAAAATAATCGTCATCAACAACGAACTAATCACGAAGATAGCCAAATACAATAATAAAAAAACCAGAATATGCGTCAGAATTCGACCTCTGACCAGTTGTTGATCCACCTTGATGCGGATGACCGCTCGTGGATGCAAAAGTCTTTTAAATTCTAAAAAAATATTCTTGAAAAACACCAGATGTCGAATGATTTTAATTCCTCCACTTGTAGATCCTGCGCAGGCACCGACAAATAAAAGAATAAAAAATAGCAAGGTCAGCGCAGGCGTCCAACTCGTATAATCAGCGGAAACAAACCCGGTAGTGGTAATAATAGAAATTATCTGAAAAAGCGCATCCCGAAATGATTTTTCAAAACCCTGGCCACTTACATTATACACCACCGCAGTAACTATCACGGTAAGTACCGTCACTAGCGTCACGTAAGTTTTAAATTCATCACTCTTCCAGACTCTCTTGAATTTTCTGGTTAGACTAAAATAAATAATGGTATAATTGATTCCCGCCAAAAACATAAAAAAGGCAATGGTATACTGAATTACCGGCGAATCAAAATATTCAACGCTGGTATTTTTAGTAGAAAAACCACCCGTAGCCATTGTAGTTAATCCGTGATTGATAGCGTCAAAAAAGGTCATGCCGCAAAAGCACAATATCGTTGTCAGCAGGAGTGTCAGTCCCACATAAATCATCCAGAGACGTTTAGCCGTCTCCTTGATTCGGGGATGAATCTTGTCGGAGGTTGGACCCGGTGCTTCGGCTACAAACAGTTCGACACCACCAATTCCCAGTAGCGGAAAAATTGCTACGGTAAGGACGATAATTCCCATTCCACCAAACCACTGCGTCAGACTCCGCCAGAAAAGAATTCCTTTGGGTACCGCTTCGATATCATTCAGAACAGAGGCGCCCGTTGTCGTTAGTCCGGAGACACTTTCAAAAATAGCATCCGTAAATTCGGGGATGGCATGACTATAAATATAGGGTAAACTGCTAAAGATCGAAATAGTAAACCAACTGGCCGCTACAATAAGATATCCTTCCCGTTTCCCAATATTTTTGCTGGAGTTTTGGGTAACGTACCAGGTGATTCCACCACAGGTAATACAAGTAAAGGCCGCACCGATAATCGCCAGACTATCAGGAGAATTAAAATAAAGGGAAAATCCCAGCGTGCTCAACATAAAGGCACCCAGCACCATTAAGATTACGCCAATTACATTTGCTACAATTCCTACGTTAACCACTTATTTAAAAATTTCTTCTACCTGATGAATGGCTTCCGGTAAAGCCAATATAATTACTTTGTCGTCCAGTTCAAAACAAAAATCTCCATTTGGTAAATAGCTCTCTTCGCCGCGAATGACACCGGCAATGATAGATTTTTCCGGAAAGTGTAAATCTCTGATCGGATGTTTTAATAACCGATTGGATTTATGGATAACGAATTCGATTATTTCAGCGTCTACACCGTGTAGACTGGCAATGGCTTTTACTTTTCCTTTTCTGATAAATCGAAAAATACTGTTTGCCGCAATCAGCTTTTTGTTAATAATCGTATCAATTCCAATATGCTGGGAGATATGGGTGTAATTTACATTATCGACCAGCGCAATCGTTTTATAAACGCCCAGTTGCTCAGCGGTCAGACTGGTAATGATATTGGTTTCTGCATTCGGTGTCAAGGCAATAAAAGCATCTACTTTTTCTAACCCTTCTTCCCGGAGTGCATCAATATTTCCAGGATCTGCGTGAATAATCAATCCACTACTTAATAGTTCAGCGCACTTGTTTTCTTGTTTTTCATTATCAAGAACTACGGTAATTCGGTATTTATCCTGAATAAGCCTGGCAGTTTGTAAAGCCAGGGAAGTTCCACCAACAATCATTACTTTTTTTATGGATTTTAGCTGTTTTCCCACAAACCGCATGGCCTGATCCAAATTTTTCTTTCGGGTGGCAATGTAAAGGTGGTCTCCTTTTCTTAGGATGGTATTTCCTCGCGGAATAATCGTTTTGTCATCTCTTAACAGTGCGATTCCCCGAAAGGTAAAATCCTCATTCTGTAAATCTACATCCTGAATACTTTTATTGATCAACGGGCAAGTGGTATCTAGTGTAAATCCTACAACGGATATTTTTCCATTTTCAAATTCAAAAAGATCCGTAAAAGAGGCACGCTCTAATAACCGTAGAATTTCGTGTGCTGCTAGTTGAGTAGGAGAAATTAGTTCATCAATTCCCAACTTTTTAAATCGTTCTTTTTGAGCTTTATCGAGATATTCAGAATTACTGATCCGGGCAATGGTCCGTTTTGCACCAGCTTCTTTGGCAAGGATGGCTAATAAAAGATTGGTTTTTTCGGAGGTGGTCACCGAAATGAATAGTTGAGCAGATGATATACCCGCTGATTCCAGGATAGCCGTCGAAGCAGCATCTCCCTTGATTGTCAATACATCCAGATGATTACTGGCGTGCGCCAATACTTCCGGGTCCCGATCAATGAGGGTAATATCCTGGTTTTCCTTCGACATTAACTCTGCCAGATGAAATCCTACCGCGCCAGCTCCAGCAATAACTATTTTCATAAATCAATCCCGTCGTTTAGAAATGTCAACCGACTTTCTGCATTTGTTATTATGTACAGATACTAAATTTTCGACAAAAATACTTATTAATTGCCTTCTTTCAAGGATGAATGTGGTAGAAATTCTAACTATTTGATTATAAGCGTTTTATATTAAATAGAATCAATATTCATTATCCTTTCTTCCGACCTTTCAGGTATCTTTCCCACTTATCCAGTACTGCTTGAAAATCTTCTGGCAACTCCGACTCAAAAAACATCTGCTCGCCCGTTCGCGGATGCTCAAATCCAATGGACTTGGCGTGCAGAACGTGGCGTGGAATCATCTTAAAACAATTTTCTACAAACTGACGATACTTGTCGAAGACGGTTCCCTTGATAACCTTATCACCGCCATATTTAGCATCGTTGAAAAGCGGATGTCCCGTGTGTTGCATGTGTACCCGAATCTGGTGGGTGCGTCCGGTTTCCAATTGACATTGAATCAAGCTGACGTAGTACATGTCGAGTAGAACTTTATAATGAGTCACGGCGTGTTTCCCGCCTTCACCTTCGGCATAAACCGTTTGTTTGGTTCGGTTGGCGGGATGACGACCAAGGTTTCCAGTGATGGTTCCTTCGGAGTCTTCAAAATTTCCCCAGGCAAGGGCGACGTATTTTCTTTCGACGGTATGGTCCGCAAATTGTTTGCTCAGGTGGGTCATGGCCTCGGGTGTTTTGGCGATCACCATGAGGCCGGTGGTGTTCTTATCAATTCGATGAACGAGTCCGGGACGATCAGGTTCGTTGCCTTCCTTGATGGGAAGATCACGGTCTTTGTCCTTTTGTTGGTAGTAGTACATCAATGCGTTGACCAACGTTCCGTCGCGCTGACCTACCCCGGGATGTACAGTCAATCCGGCTGGTTTATTGATGATCATTACGTCGTCATCTTCGTAAACCACATCTAATGGAATATCCTGCGGAATAACTTCAGGACTGCCATCGCGGGGTTCGTCGAGATAGATGATGATTTCCTGACTTGGCTTTATTTTTACATTGGGTTTCACCTCTTTTCCATCCAGGGTAATCATCCCGTTTTTGATGGCATTCTGGATCTTGTTTCGGGAAACCTGAAATAGTTTATCAAATAAAAATTTATCTAACCGGATAGGCGACTGCCCCGGATCTATGCGTATCTTTTGAAACTCAAATTTCTCCGCTTTCGATGCTTCGTTGGTCGGTTGCTTTTTCATAATATTTTTATTTCTCTTTTACAGTATAAAGTCGTTGATAATCCGGGAAATAATAGGTGGTCCTGCCGCCAATTTTGTCCCAGGCTACTTCCACTTTTCCGTTTGGTGATTTGGTTCCTTCTTTCCGCCATTCCCAAAACCAGTTTTCGGGATATTCTTTATAATAAGCAGAACGTTCGATGGCGGTATTTAAAATATCCTGCATCGACTTAAATGCCTCTTTCAGTTTTTTGACAGGGATGGCGCTCACCTGCGATGCGGGATGAATACGGGTTTGGTAACAAACTTCGTCTGCGTATAAGTTTCCAACACCAGCCAGAATTTTTTGATTTAATAAAAACCCTTTTATCGTTGCTTTTCTATTTTTGGTCGCAGCCAAAAAATCAGATACTGAAATTTCTAACGCATCCGGTCCCAACCCTGTCTTGCGGATATATTCATCCAGATTTTCTATATAATTAATCCGCGCAAATTTTCTTGGACAATCAAAACCAAGTCGTTGATGGTTGGTAAAATAAAAAACAAACCGCTCATATTTCGTCCGATCAGCGTCCAGTTCGTAATAGTTCAGATCACCGGTCATTCCAAAATGAAGGAGTAAATGTTCATCATTATCCATTCGCGCAAACAAATATTTTCCACGTCGGTAAGAGTCTACAAAAGTTCTTCCAGTGAGCTTATTGATAAACTCGTCTCCGTTTAAGTTACGAATTATTTTATCGTCGCTCACCTCTACCCGCTCAATCTGCTGATCAAGACTGGTTCCATCAAAATATTTCTTAAAGGTCTCCACTTCTGGCAATTCCGGCATAGTTCGTTCTTTTTTTCGGATAAAGTCTCCGCTCACAGTTAATTTTTAAAACACAACAATCTCAAAATTTACTCAGGATATTTTACCCGAACATGGTATATACTATTAAGTAATTTCTTAAATTCTGACTTACAAATTTCCAGTTCTCTAAAGCTTAACTGTGATCGAATCAATTGCTCCCTCACAATTTTTCCCTGAATTATTTTATTGACCAGTTTATCTATCTCCAGTTCACATGGATCTTTCATTCCTTTAGACGCCGCCTCAATACTATCTGCTAACATTAAAATGGCTTCTTCCCGGGTACGTGGTCGCGGACCAGGATAGTGGAAAGCTTTTTCATCAATAATACCATTAGGATTTCGTTCTACCTGCTGATGGTAAAAATATTCTACCCGTGTCGAGCCGTGATGTGTTCTAATAAAATCGATAATCAGTTCGGGTAGTTTGTGCTCATGCGCGAGCGCTACTCCGTGTGAAACATGCTCAATAATTTTTTCCGCACTTTCTACTGGCAGCAAATCATCGTGTGGATTTCGACCTTTTTGATTCTCAATAAAATATTCGGGATTTTTAATTTTCCCAATATCGTGGTATAAAGCCGCTACTTTCACCAGTTGCGAATTGGCTCCGATTTTTCGGGCAGCTGCCTGACTCAAGTTGGCCACTTGCAAGGAATGTTGTAAGGTTCCTGGTGCTTTGAGAGACAGCTCTTTGAGCAGCGGCTTGTTCATGTCCGACAATTCGGTCAACGTAATCGAAGAGGTAAATCCAAATACTCTTTCCAATAACGGAATCAGCGGATAAGCCAACAAGGTCAGAAATACGTTTAGAAATATCCAGGTATAAACCGACCAGTCAATGGTCCTGAGGCCTCCTTCTTCGATCAATGAAAGTCCCAGATAAGCGATGCCATAGGCTAAAAATATATAGACCATCGAAGAGAAAAAACGGGTCCAGTCCCGTACCATGATATTACTTAACACGGCGACAATTCCAGCCAATAATTGTAGGAAGGCAAAGGCATAACCAAGGTCAGATAAAAAACTGGTAATCAATACGACCACCACGTGTGTAAATAAAGCCAGTCGTTCGTTATAAAAAATATTTATCACAATCGGCACAATACAGAATGGCACGATGTATAAACTCAACGAGCCATTAACTCTAACAATATAAACCAAATAACTGTAAATTAATGGCCACATCAAAGCAAAGCAAAAGGGCTTAAAATAGGTATATACCCGAGGCGCATGAAAACGCAGGTACATCACAAAGACACCGAGAATAAAAGAAGTTAACATTAAATATCCTGAATAAACCCACCAGGCAGATCGTTCGGTGGCCACTGTTTCCTGATAGTGATCCCGGTAAGAAATGAGCTGTTGAAAAATAGAATCCGTAATAAGGTCGTTTTCCCCAACGACCAGTTCTCCTTTACGTACCATCCCGTAAGTAGTTGAAAGATTACTGAGTTGTTCAGTACGATAACGGTCGGTCAGTTCTGGATCGAATTCAACGTTGGCGGCATAATCCTGACGCAATAATGGAATAAGAAATTCGGCTTCTGGCAATCCACTTTGAAATAAGGTATCGGTAATCCAGTAGTCAATCTCCTTTGGATTTAGAAGGCTTTCCACCGTTTTTTTGACCGTGGTATTTCCGTAACGAAGCATGATGACCTTGTCCTTTTCCAGACTTGCCAACTCATGATCTTCGGTAATCAGTCCCCGCCGATAAATGCGATCAATAAACTGGCGACCGTAATTTATATAGGTTTCAGGTTGCTGAAAAACATCGGTAAACTGGCCTTCCTGCTGAACGGTCGCCAGTTGTTTATCAAAGTTTCTCTGGAAAATATTCTTCCGTTGTCGCGCACGGTCCGGATTAATAAAATAATATGGAATGACATCAGAGAGTGCTTTCCTTTCCTTTTCAATAATTTCGTCGGATTTCTGAATCGCAAAATTGAAAGGTGAAACCAGATCATCATAATGCCAGTTTTGTCCTTTGTCAAATTCGTACTTGAACCGGGTGTTATTGGGGAATAGGAAGCTTATAAAAATGGTAGTACCTAAAACGATCAGATACTTCACAACGCTCGACATTGGTTTACCCATTATTTTCATCCCTGACGTTTCTGTCTGCTTTTCAGCAAAATTCTTAATTTATCTTAAACTATCATACTATATTCTTGTGCCTCATCCCGTAAGTAAATGGTAAGCTAGGCGACGTTATTTTTAGTCTGGACAAGGCAGAAAATCCGGAGTTATGCCGTAGCATAATGAGGAATTTTTTAACGCAGGGCAGGCTAAAAAGAACAAGATCCATATTA